>Ga0181581_10001159_pt1 | contig 20299 bp, 16 predicted proteins | sample 071ome_22_FD_132433 | JGI IMG/M metagenome (GOLD analysis project Ga0181581, IMG submission 132433) | Coastal salt marsh microbial communities from the Groves Creek Marsh, Skidaway Island, Georgia - 071404AT metaG (megahit assembly) | ecosystem: Environmental > Aquatic > Marine > Intertidal... | reverse complement strand
TAACTTCCTCCACCTGAGTATCTTGCGCGAGCGAGGTGCCAGATAGGGGGAGTAAGGACATGGAAATCGCCGTACAAAGCAAATTACGCTTATGTGGGATTTTGAACTGCATATAATCTCTCCATATTTTATTATTTCTTAAGAAGCTTCTTTTACAGAAAAAACAAACACTTATCCGAATCCTTCCGTCTGGAACTACCAGCGCCTGTCTTCTCCAAGCTAAAGATTAATCTGTCACAACTCGTGACTCAAGGAAAATTTACTTACATGTCGAAAATAAAAATAATTGATTACTAAATATGAGCAATTTATTTAAGTATCTGATAAATATAGATAAAGTAAAATTAAAATCAAATATTATGGAAAAATGCCATATTTATATAAATTTCTGTAATCAATAACTATTTAAATACAAATAAATATCTTGGCAAATTATGTCACAAACTAGACAGTACATAGCCCAAATTAGATTGGGTATTTGGTCTATTTTCTTAAAAAGTGGACAAAGGACAGTGACAAGATTGTTTGTTAATAATCTTGTCCAGAAATTGGCTCTGCTTTCGCTGAGTAAAAAGACTGATTATTGACTGGAACGAGGAGGAAAATGAAACCAGCCGGTGATGATGTATTTAAGCCCCGAGTCAAGAACATTGGCCCTGTGCGCATGAGTCCACTCCGCGGGCCAGATCAGGGTCAATCCCTTGCGCGGCCGCAACTCCAGGTTTTGATGTACGAACTGAGTCGTACCGCCGTCTTCCACAGTATTTAGATAGGTCATCCAGGCCAGGACCCGGTGAGAGGTGGCCAGGGTGGTGCGTTCGGAATGTAGCTTCTGGAAGTGCCCGCCGGGCTCGTAACGTTGGATATTGAAGGAGCTGACCTCGGCCCGTGGTAACACATCCTGCAAGAATGGCCACTGCGCCAGGTAATCCGTGTGGCAGGCGAAGAGTGCCTCGAGATAGCGACGTACCGCAAGATGATCGTTCTGCCTCAGCTCGCGGGGACGGATCGTCAGGTCGACGGAATTTTTGGATTCCAGATTCAGCCCTCCGGCGGTTTTGCCCTGGGCCTGGTTGTCCGGGTGCGTCTCAAAGAACTCGATCAGGTCGTCACACAGGGTGAGAGGCTCGATAGACCAGCTGCCAATAAAGTGCGGCAGGTTGGAGCTTGTCTCAATGACTTCCCTCTGAATTTCGATAATGCTGGAGTCTGGCATGACTGTTCTTTCTTCCTTTATGTAGGTACGCGAGTTTCCTGTGTGGCGGGTTGCTGATTTTAACCTCAGTCGATGCTGAGGCCTTTTACGAGGTCGAAGCTGATGACGCCAAAGCCCTCCCGCTCCATGGCCAGTCCTTCCTCGGCTTCGCCCAGTGCCAACAGCACGGAACCGATGGAGCCGGCAGCTTCCTTGAATTGCGGTTTCAACTCAAGGGCCTTTCGATAACCGGCTAGCGCTGACCTCAATTGCCCCCGTAATTCCAGCACATTGGCCAGATTGTAATGGTAGTCGGCTTGGCCTTGCTCAATCCTGAGAGCCTGCTGGTAGCTCAGGGCGGCCTCATCCAGCCTGCCACATCGCTGCAAGGCCAGCCCGAGGCTGTTGTGGGCTACAGCATAGTCGGGTTGCAGCTGGGTGGCCCGGGTAAAGCTGGCGATAGCGTCGTCTATCCTGCCTTGCTGCTTGAGGGCGATACCCAGATTGAGTAGTAACTGAGCGTGGTCAGGTTTTATAGTCAGTGCCTGTTCGAAACTGTCGATTGCGGCTTGCAGGTCGCCCACCTGGCTCAGGGCATTGCCCAGGTTGTTCAGGGTATCCACCAGCTGTGGTTTTAGCGCCAGCGCCCTGCGGTAGCTCTCAATGGCTTCCTGCAACTCGCCCAGCCCCTGCTGGGTCAGTCCCAGGTTGCCAAGCGCCTCGGCATAATCCGGTTTCAGTTCCAGGGCATGGCGATAGGCATCGGCGGCCTCGGTCAGTTGTCCCATGTCCCGCAGCACATTGCCGAGGTTGTTGTGAGCCGCGACATAATCCGGTGCGACCGTGACGGCGGCGCGGATCAATTCCAGAGCGGTTGCACTCTGCCCGGCCATATGGGCCAGCACTCCCAGTAGTTGCAAGGCCACCGGGTGATTGGGAACCACCTGCAGGACACGCCGGTAGAGCTGCTCAGCCTGGGCGTATTGGCCGGCAGACTGGTGCTGCATGGCGGCGGCGATGGCCTGCTCTACATCCAGTGTCTGTTCGGGTGGATTGCCGGGATCCTGGGTCAAATCGGGTGATTCCTGTGTGCGATAAATGACTGGCAGCAGAGTCTACACCGTCTGCCGCGACAGCGCAGTGGTGACCGGGTCGCGCCGTGTATTTTCCAGCCTTCCCGGAAGAGGGATTAGGGCCTTTCCATCTGCCATCTCATCTGGGAATATTGGCGGCAGAAGAGACGTCCCCACGCGGTGGCCATGCTGCACGTACAGGGGCACAGCACCCGTACCGGGAACAACAAGAATGCCAGCATCGGGGGAGATCATTTCATGGCAGCTGAAAAACAAACCGTCAACATGACCGTCAACGGCAAGCCAGTCAGTGGCGAGGTGGAGAGCCGAACCCTGCTGGTGCATTTCCTGCGCGAGAACCTGCGCCTCACCGGCACCCATGTGGGTTGCGATACCAGCCAGTGCGGTGCCTGCGTCGTGCATGTGAATGGCAAATCCGTGAAGTCCTGCACCATGCTCGCCATTCAGGCAGATGGCGCTGAACTGACCACCATTGAAGGGCTCGCCAGTGGCAATGTACTGCATCCCATGCAGCAGGCATTCATGGACAACCACGGACTGCAGTGCGGTTTCTGCACACCGGGCATGATCATGAGTGCTCTGGACATCGTCAATCGCAATGGCAATGACCTGGACGAGACCACGGTGCGCAAGGAGCTGGAAGGCAACATCTGCCGCTGCACCGGTTATCACAACATCGTGAAGGCGGTGCAGGCCGGTGCCAAGGCCATGGGCGGAGGGTCCTGAGATGAAAGCAACAGGTATCGGCGCCAGCGTCCGCCGTAAAGAAGATCGGCGCTTTCTTCTCGGCAAGGGTCGTTATACCGACGACATCGATGTCGCCGGCCTGACCCATGCGGTGTTTTTGCGCTCACCTCATGCCCATGCTGTCATCAGGCATATCGATAACAGTGCCGCGCGGGCCGCACCCGGTGTGATTGCGGTTTTTACCGGTGAAGACCTGGCGGCAGATGGCATCGGGCCTCTCATCTGTGGCGTCACCGTCACCAGCGATGACGGCCAGCCCCATCGCGCACCGGCGCATCCGGCACTGGCCCAGGGCAAGGTGAACTACGTGGGTGATCACGTGGCCGTGGTGATCGCCGACACCGTGGAGCATGCCCGGGATGCTGCCGAGTTGATCGAAGTCGACTATGAGGTCCTGCCCGCCGTGACCAGCACCGCCTCAGCCGCCGACGAAGGCCAACAGCAGATTCACGAGGTGGCGCCCGACAATGTGTGTTTCAACTGGCCCTTCGGCGACAAGGCTGCGGTCGAGGATGTGTTTGCCTCGGCGCACAAGGTGTCGCGCCTGGATTTGGTGAACAACCGCATGGTGACCAACCCCATGGAACCCCGCGCCGCAATGGGTGAATTCAATGCCGGTACCGACGAGATCACCCTGCACCTGACCACCCAGAATCCCCATGTGCATCGGCTCGTGTTGTCGGCGTTCAATCAACTGGCGCCAGAACACAAATTACGTGTCGTCGGCCCGGATGTGGGTGGCGGATTCGGTGCCAAGATATTCGTCTATGCGGAAGAACTCGTGGTGGGCTGGGCCTGCCGCAAGGTTAACCGACCGGTGAAGTGGACGGCTGATCGCACAGAGGCTTTCCTTGCCGATGCTCACGGACGCGATCATGTCTCCACGGCAGAGATGGCCATGGACGAGAACGGCAAATTCCTCGCCATGCGTGTACATACGAAAGCCAACCTCGGTGCCTACCTGTCTACCTTCGGCACCATGGTGCCCAGCTATCTCTACGCATTCCTGTTGGCAGGGCAGTATGCAACCCCGCTCATTTATTCCGAAGTGAAGGCGGTGTTTACCAACACAGCACCCGTCGATGCCAGCAGGGGAGCGGGACGTCCAGAGGCGACCTATCTAGTAGAGCGCTTGGTGGATGTCTGTGCGCGAGATATGCAGCTGGATCCCGCCGAGATCAGGCGCCGCAACTTCATTCCCGTTGACGCCTTCCCGTACCAGACTCCCGTGGTGCAGTGCTACGACAGTGGCGATTACAATGCGGCGCTGGAGCAGGCTCTGGAACTGGCAGACTATGCCGGCTTTGACGCGCGGGCCGCAGAGGCGAAAGCGCGTGGCAAGCGCCGCGGTATTGGTATTTCTTCCTACGTGGAAGCCTGCGGTATCGCGCCGTCTGCGGCGGTAGGTCAACTCGGCGGCGGGGTGGGCCTGTGGGAGAGTGCCCAGGTGCGTTTTAATCCCACAGGCAATGTACAGGTGTTTACCGGCACCCATTCCCACGGCCAGGGTCATGAGACAACCTTTGCGCAACTGGTGTGTGATCAACTGGGTGTGCCTATAGAGAATATAGAGGTCATTCACGGTGATACCGCCAAGACCCAGTTCGGTATGGGAACCTACGGTTCGCGTTCGCTGGCTGTTGGTGGGGTGGCGATCGCCAGGGCCTGTGACAAACTCATCGCCAAGGGCAAGAAAATTGCGGCCCATGCGCTGGAGGCTGATGAAGGTGATATCGAGTTCGCCGATGGCAGTTTTTCGGTAGCGGGAACCGATAAGGCGATGAGCATAGGGGAAGTGGCGTTTAATGCCTATGTCCCCCACTCCTATCCGGAAGGTGTGGAACCGGGCTTCGATGAGAATGCCTTCTTCGACCCCATCAACTTTTCTTTCCCTGCGGGCACCCATATCTGCGAGGTGGAAGTGGATCCCGATACCGGTGTAGTGGAGATCGTGAAGTATTCTGCCGTGGATGACTTCGGCCGCCTCATCAATCCCATGATCGTGGAAGGGCAGGTGCATGGAGGTATCGCACACGGCGTCGGACAGGCGCTGCTGGAAGTCTGCCGCTATGAGGGAGACGGTCAGTTGCTGACGGCTTCCTTCATGGATTACGCCATGCCCCGTGCCGACAACCTGCCCAGTTTCGATGTGGGCTATGCGCCCACTCATCCGCCAGACAATCCCCTCGGCGTGAAGGGCTGTGGTGAGGCCGGTGCCATCGGGGCGCCGCCAGCGGTGATCAACGCCATTGTGAATGCGCTCGATATCAAACACCTGGACATGCCCGCGACCCCGGAGAATGTCTGGCGAGCCGCTCAGGCGGCGCAGGCTTGAGACGGTAGAGACGGAACAGGAGAATAAGTGATGTACGAATTCAATTATCAGAGAGTCGACAGTGTCTCTGCTGCCGTTGCGGCGTTGAAGAAGGCCGATGATGGCAAGATCCTGGCGGGTGGGCAGACCATGCTGCCCACCATGAAACACAGGCTTGCCAGCCCCTCGGATGTAATCGACCTGTCCGGTATTGCTGAGCTGAGAGGTATACAGGTGAATGCTGATACTGTGACAATTGGCGCTATGACTACCCATGGTGAAGTAGCGGCAGCGGCGGATGTGCGGAAGGCTATTCCGGCGCTGGCGAGCCTCGCGGGCAATATCGGCGATCCGGCTGTGCGCAACCGGGGCACTATTGGCGGGTCCATCGCCAACAATGATCCGGCGGCCGATTACCCCGCTGCAGTCATAGCGTTGGGGGCGACGGTGAAGACCGATCGCCGGGAGATCGCAGGCGATGAGTTTTTCACCGGCATGTTCGAGACGGCACTGGAAGAAAACGAGATCATCGTCTCAGTGTCATTTCCGGTACCCAGGGTCGCGGCCTACATGAAGTTTGAGAATCCAGCTTCCCGCTATGCCATCGTGGGAGTCTTCGTGGCGGATACCAGCGCGGGTGTTCGCGTCGGGGTTACCGGCGCGACTCCCTGTGCCCATCGCGGGCTGCGTCTGGAAGAAGCGCTGGCGGGGAAGCTGGATTCCGCCGCACTGGACAGCGTGGCGCTACCCGTGGACAAGATGAATAGCGACATCCATGCCAGTGCCGAGTACCGCGCCCACCTGGTGAAGGTAATGGCGAAGCGCGCTGTTGATGCCTGTGCGGCGTAGCGATTGCCAATCGATCGGGTAAAGTAGTCGATGATTGCCGTTCCCCAGTCCATCGAAGAGACAGAAGCCTTACTCGCCGGGGGTAACTATGTGGCCGACCGCGCGCTGGCCACTACCCTGTTTCTCTCGCTAAAGATGGGTCGGCCGCTCTTTCTTGAAGGCGAGGCCGGGGTAGGAAAGACCGAGATCGCCAAGGTGCTGGCCACCGGTCTGGGTCGCAAGCTGATCCGGCTGCAGTGCTATGAAGGACTGGATGTGTCCTCCGCAGTGTACGAGTGGAACTATTCCAGGCAGATGATCGAGATTCGCCTAGCCGAGGCTGCCGGGACGGTCGAGAAGGAAAAATTGGCGGGCAACCTGTTCAGTGAGGAATTTCTGATCGAACGGCCTTTACTGGTATCCCTGCGCGACGACGAGCGTGGTCCGCCGGTGTTGCTGATCGATGAATTGGATCGTACCGATGAACCCTTCGAGGCATTTCTGCTGGAAATCCTGTCCGATTTCCAGATCAGTATCCCGGAAATCGGCACCATCGCTGCGAAACAACCGCCCCTGGTCATAATCACCTCCAATCGTACCCGCGAGATACACGATGCACTGAAGCGTCGCTGCCTGTATCACTGGGTGGATTTTCCTGACGCCCAGCGAGAACTGGAAATCGTCAGGCAGAAACTTCCTGGCATCGAACAGGCGCTGCAGGCGCAACTGGTTGCCTTCGTGCAGAAGCTGCGCCAGCAAGACCTGTTCAAGTTGCCTGGTATCGCCGAAACCCTGGACTGGGCCGACGCGCTGGTACAACTGGATCAGGTGTCACTGGATACCGAGGCAGTAGACAATACACTTGGCGCTCTGTTGAAATACCAGGACGACATCGCGCGCATTCGTGGCGCCGAGGCGGCCCGATTGCTGGAAGAAGTAAAGCTGGAACTCGGCACTAACAAGGCCGTCAATGCCTGAATCCGCATTCAGGACCAGCAGACTGCCGGAAAACATCCTCGTATTCGCTCGCTTGCTTCGAGCCGCGGGACTTCCTGTCGGACCCGGCAGTGTGCTGGATGCCCAACGAGCCGTGTCGGTTCTCGGCTTGCAGTCGCGGGAGGACTTCTACCAGTGCCTGTTCGCCGTGTTTGTAAACCGAATTGAGCAGCGCGAGGTGTTCGATCAGGCGTTTCATATTTTCTGGAAGAATCCCGGCTTCCGCGAACGACTGCTGTCGGCCATGCTGCCGACTGTCGAAGTACCAGAGCAGGAGTCCGATGTGCTCATGCGACGCCTCGGAGAGGCGCTGGCAGGACATGCCGATGCGCCAGATCCCCAGCCCCGGGAAAAAAACATTGAGTTCGATGCCAGCCTGACCTACTCCGATCGCGAACTACTGCAGGAGAAAGACTTTGAGCAGATGTCGACAGCGGAACTGGCCGAGGCCAGGCAGGAAATCGCCCGCCTCAGATTGCCGGTGCTCGATATCCCGACCCGGCGTTTTGCCAGCGATCAACGTGGCTCGCGACTGGATATGCGACAAACGCTACGGGCATCGTTGGCAAATCGCGACATAATACCTTTACGCTTCAAGCGGCAGCGCCGACGCCCGCCGGCCCTGGTCGTGCTGTGTGATATCTCCGGATCCATGAGCCAGTATTCCAGGATGTTCCTGCATTTCATGTACGCCGTGTCCAATGATCGGGACCGGGTGCACAGTTTTGTGTTCGGTACCAGGCTCACCAACATCTCCCGGCACCTGCGTTATCGCGATGCGGACCGGGCCCTGGCCGCCACCGCCGATGCGGTGCAGGATTGGTCGGGCGGCACGCGCATTGGTGCCTGCCTGAAGGAATTCAACCGCGTCTGGTCGCGGCGTGTACTGGGGCAGGGGGCAATCACCCTGATCATATCAGACGGCCTGGACAGGGATGGAGGTGAGGGCCTGCGGCAACAAATGGATCGCCTGCATAAATCATCCCGGCAAGTGATCTGGCTGAACCCGCTGCTGCGCTACGAGGCCTTCGAACCTAAAGCCAGGGGCATCCTGTCAATGCTTCCCCACGTGGACAAATTTCTTGCGGGCCACAACATCAACAGCCTGCGCAAGCTAATCGCAGTTCTGGGCGATGACGAGCCGCGAGACTCTTTTTCGCTATTGCAATATCAACACTAGTCTCTTACCGTGGCTTGAGAGTGGCGGAAATCAGGAGTGTCAGGTGATCTACGAAGTGGAAGGCGACATCATGCTGAGCCGCGCCCAGGTGATTGTGCAGAGCGTGGCTGTCGGCGATGCCATGACCCGCGGGATCGCGCGCAAGCTGAATGAGCGCTATCCGTCCATGGTGGAGGCATTCCGGGCGTGGTGTGAGGAAACAAATCCTGAGCCTGGCGAGATCTGGCTGTGGGAGGCCGCGGACAAGAGCCAGGTAATCAACCTGATTACCCATGAGGGAGATGATGATCCCGCTCGTCTGCGTCGCCCAAACAAGATTGCAGTGCATCGCTGCCTTCGCCGTCTGGCCAATCTGGTGGCGGAACAGCGCATCAAGTCATTGGCCATGCCCAGGATCGCCTCCGGTAACTCTGGCCTGGATTGGGTCGATGTGCGGGGCATGATTCATTCGCAACTGGGTGAAGTACTGGCACCTATCTTTATCTACGTGGCACAACTGGAGGGGCAGGTGGCGTTCGAACCCGGCATTTGAGTTCTTTTGGAGGCCATGCAGTGGAGAGAGTTTGCAATTCTTGCCGCCCGTTTTAAGCTGGTTGTGTCACCGCTCAATCGAGGCGTGATTGGATGTATTACCCATGTTCCTCAGCGCCCAAACTTCCTTACCCTGCTGGCGTAGTTTTCAAGCGCCTGTCCTAAATCCTTTAAACCGAAGTCAGGCCAGTATGTGTTGGAAAAATACAACTCTGAGTAGGCGCACTGCCAGAGAAGAAAATTGCTCAATCGCTTCTCACCTGCGGTTCTTATGCAGAGATCCAAATCGGGCAAGTCGCTTGTACTCAAGTATCTGGCCAGAGCCTGGCTTATTTCCTCTACGTCCAGATTCTTGCTTGAGGCGTTCGCGTGTGTGGAGCAGTGATGCTCGATGTAGCGCTTTACTGCCTGCGCGATATCCCATTGCCCACCATAATCTAGTGCGACGGTTACGGTGATAGTTGAGTTGTGCGCAGTTCTTTCTTCTATCTCTCGCATCCCGGACTGCAAGATACGGGAAAAGTTCGATCGATTACCGATAAAGCGTATGCGGGTACCTGCCTCATGCAGCTCAGCGATCTCATTTCTTGAAATTATTGACCTGAAGAGGGCCATGAGGGAGCGAACCTCACGGGTTGACCTGAACCAATTCTCGCTACTGAACGCGAAGAGAGTCAGGTAAGGAACGCCGAGACCAATGCAGTCCAGGATTACGCTTCGGCTAACCTGAGCGCCACGTCTGTGGCCGTCTTTCGTGCGTAAACCATGGTGTTTGGCCCAACGGGTATTTCCATCCATGATGATGGCAATATGCTTGGGTGCCAGATCTTGCTCTTCAGCGAGCATCAGGGGTTGAGCGCTAATGCTGTTCAATCGACGCGTTCTCACTGGAGGATAATTTTTCGCTAGTGGCTAACAAATAAATAGCGAAAAGGGATAGAAACAGTAGAAACATAAAGCTTTCAGGCGCAGCTAATAAATGAGCACCTATTCCTATCATGGCGAGTAATGTGGCCAGTGCATAGATCATCAGTACAGTTTCGGTCTGGGAATAGCCTGCTGCCAGCAATAGATGGTGTAAGTGATCCCGTCCAGGTGTGAAAGGTGATTTTCCCTGCAACGGACGCTTGATCAGTAATCTCACGGTGTCCATTAAGGGTACGGCGAACAACCACAGGGCATATACTGGCTGCAAAAACGCCTTGTCGCCTTGAGTAGAGTCAATGAGTAGCCACGCCAGCATGAAGCCCAGCATGGTACTGCCGGCATCTCCCAGGAACATCAAGGCGGCTCTGCCCCATATCAGGCGAAAGTTGAACGACAAAAAGGCAACCAATGCCATGAGAAGTAATAGAGTGAAATTCAGTGTAGTACTAGCATCGGCTAGCATCGCGGCTAGCGCGAGGAACACGAGAGCTATGGATACCATTCCACTTGACAGACCATCAACACCATCACTCATATTGACTGCATTGATGACGCCAATCGTGGCAAAAATGGTGACAGGTATGGACAGTATCCCGAGCTGAATGGGTCCAGTGGCCAGGATGTCACCGAAAGACTCTAGTTGCACGCCTGCTGTCCAGGCCATAGCCAGAGCGACACAGCCATGGCTCAGGAAGCGCGATGCCGCAGGCATTTCGAGTAGATCATCGACTAGACCGATGATCAGAATCGATCCCGATAGCAAGAGTAAAGCCTGATAATTTGTCTGCAATATGGGTGAGACTATGCAGACTGCCAGCAGACCGAGGTATATCCCCAGACCGCCAATCAACGGAGTTGTGTTCGTATGGGTTTTTCGGCCTCCGGGGACATCCATGAGGCCGATCCGCTTGGCGAGAGGTAACAGGAGTATCAGGCACGTAGTAGTTACGAGATACGAGCTGATTGAAATAGGTAGAGCCACTTCATCTTTACTCCGATCTTGCAGGCATGCGCCTCACTAATTTGAATTTAGGCACCACCGCAATGGTGCCTAAGTGACGCTCACTAGGAACCAACGCCGTACAGAACCTGCACATTGGTGGCTGTGATTACCTTGTAGTCCATTATTCCATCACCGTTAATGTCAGTTGACTGCGTGGCGATACCCAGACTATCTTTTGCGGCGGTATGGTATTGGAGTTCTGCCGCAGTTGGAGTTGCTGTAAAGAAGCTCGGCTTCAATTCGCCTACGCCACCGCTTACAGTGATGACACCTGTGTTTCGGTTGGTAGTCGCAGTTAGCCCAGAGGCCTGAATGCTGCTCAAATAATTTGCATTCGCAAGGAATGGCACAACTGTCTGTGTGATCCCGTTAGCACATACGATGCCAAACGAGTAGCCAGGTGCATTAAATGCTCCGGATGGTTCTGTGACGCTCACGCTACCACAGGCACTTGTAAGGTCTGCGCCAGTCAAGTTGTCATAGCCGAATGCGCCAACAAATGTGCTACCGTCACCAAGATCTAAAGTGAATGAAGCATTCGAATTTTGGGTGTAGGTGAAACCTGCGACTTCGACAGCATCAACGAAGTTGACTAGGTTATACGCAGAGGGAGCAATATCGATCGCTGTTCCGTCCGTCACCAGAGTGGCTCGGCCATCGGCCCTGAACCGGATGCCATTAGGCACTGTCGAAGGCACTTTGCGTACACTTGATATTACGCCCGCGTAGGTTTCGCCTGGCAAGCTAAAGGTCGTTGCGCCGGTCGCTGAATCCACGGAAATAGTGGCTTCTCCGGATAGAGCAATTGCACCCTGTAGGCTTGGCGGCAGTGAAATTGCGCTGAGAGAGGTGTTCAAATAGTCACTCATCGTTTGCAGCAGCGTCTTAGCTGATGGCAGTCTAATACGGGTAGGGTTTACAATACGCCTTGTAACTGTTGCTACGCGCGCAGCAGTTGTAGGTTGGATGTCCGTGTAGGCGGCTACCACGGCCGAAGTCGTTTCCTCAGGGGTAACGACCACAGCTGGTGGGATTCGCAATCCGACATCTAGCACGGACTCAAACAGAGTTTGGCTAGATGCAATCGCTTCTGTGATAACCGCATCCTCAATTTCCTCGCCCGCTTCTGCCGACAGTTGCTGACGAATAAAATTATTAGTAATGGCTTCGCTGGCAGTACCGATCGCCGCAATAAGGGTGTCATCCGCAGCAATACCTAGGGTTTCATTGGCCTCTAACGCGCTGTTAGTTTGAGTTACGATATCTACGATTGATGCGGTTGTGCTAATCGCTGCTCCAAGTGACTTAGAGGTATTTACGATGTTGCTGGTAACAGCGAGTACTGTGGCAGCTTCATCAGATGACAAGGCCGTGCTACTTGTTGTCAATGCTGATAGCAAAGAAGCAGTGTTGCGAAGGATGGTCGTGTTGTTCTCGATCAGCGTAGCCTTAGCGGTTGCATCGGTCGTGGCAGCTGCCACCTTAGCTGCTGAGGCTGATGTTTTAGAGCCGGCAGTCAGGGCGCCAAGGATATTGGTGTTGCTTACAGTCGACCCTGATGTAATGGAATTGACGACAGCATTGGTTGAAGCCACTGACTGAGCAGCCAAGTTGCTGCTGCTAGTAACTGATGCTTCACTAACGGTGCCCGAAGTGAGTTCTTCTTCGATCTGGCTATCAAGCTCCTCCGCAAGAGATCCCAGGGCATCGTTGAGAGTGTCGATCTGCGCCAAGACTGCTTCATCAACAGGGGCAGTGGTATCAAGATCGTCCAGAACGTCGTTCAAAGAGTCAACGCTAGATTCAAGCTCTACTACCTCTGCTGAGCTTCCGCTGTTACTACTGCCGCTACCGCCGCCAGTGCTTGCTTCGCAGGTCTCTGTAAAAGCAGTGGGGTAGGACAGAGTGGTATCGCCTGTGCCAGTAGCGAACCTGCCTTGTACCACATAGGGATTAACGAAGCCGGTGTCATCGAACAATTGGAAAACATTGCCTACCGTAGAGGAGCTATCCAATGTACAAGAAGTCGCAATACGCGGAACAGCAGTGAAGTCGCCTCCTGACTTGACACCGACCCGTGCAGCTGTGGCGCCGGGATCATTTTCTTCAATCACCACTCGGAAGGTGAAAACGCCGTTCAGGCTAAAGTTTTCCAGAACAGCATCTAAAATATCGTTACCTTGTGCCTTCAGGAGCGTGACCGCGCGGTTTCCGTCAAAGCTAAGGGTGCCGCCTGAGATTGTAAATGGGCCATTATCAGAGGGGTTGTTGATGGCTTGATAGAATGTGGCTGTGCCTTTTTTTGCCCTGACGTACATATCCTGGCTAGGGATTGTTCCTGTTACGTTACCGCTGTCATCCACGGCCAGAGTGAGCGTGCCTATATAGGCTTCGAACCTGCGAGTGGTGGGACTTGAGTCATCCTCGATTGAAAGGCCAATTTTGAAGCTGTTAGAGCTATCCGCCGTCAGGTCTGCAGTCTCGATTTCAAATTCGAATGAAGGGAGCCCATTAGTCAGCGCGTCGTTATCAACGTCGATGGACGGCAGTGTGGCGCCCCCAACACTTAGAACTCCGTCACTACCTAAGGTTGCGGTGACTACTACTTCCCCCTTGTTTTTTATCACGAAACTATTGTCAGTGAGTGAGAAGTCATTAGCCGCAGCCGATGATGCAGCACTTGTCAGCAATGTTGCGGCGATTGCTTTGCTGAGCAAGTTTTTACTTGGCATCGAAAAGATCATCGAATTTTCCTCTCGGGGGGGTAATTTAAATATGCGTTATGTATTCAGTTTTAAATCGAACGAAAATAGCTCGTTAATTTATATGCTCATAATAAATAAGAAGATAGAGCACACCTAGCGGCAAACGCGTCTAGTTACAAATTGTTACAATTAGTGCCAATTCAGCGAAAAACGCAAGCCTAGTTTGAGTTCTAAATACCCGTAATTGGTATCCGAGAAGCTCCCACTGAGTGGGTTGGTGTAGTGGGGGATGATGCCTGTAAATTGGCTGCTGAAAAGCTTGCCCCCAGCGCCAATAAAAATCTCCGGCGTTACCCACCAACTGACGGATCCGTAGAGCGTATGATTACGAGTCTCGCTCTCGGAAAGTTGATCTCCGCGCAGAAAGCTGGGCAGGTAATTGCTAAATCGTCCGCTTCCTTGGATGATGTTCACCTGCCGATCGGCGATGTTGATATATTCGTAGCCAATTTGCACGGGCAGTCTCGGCAAATACTGCCAGTTTAAGCTCATGCCTAGCGTGTATTGCGTCTCCTCGGTATCGAAGGTTTGCAGGAATGCCTCGCGAAGAAAGGCTATGTCGATATCCCAGCTAGTACCTGAGGAGGCGTTGGCCTCACCGTATCCGGCCCAGAAAGTGGCCGTAGTGGTATTGCCGAGAGCACTACTGAGGAGTAATCGGGCCTGCCAAGCGTCATCCTGTAGCCGGTCCAGGGCAAAACGCCCGGGAGGATCGAAGAACACACCGCCCGTCGAGCTTGTCCGTAGTCCCGCCAGATAGCCGCCAAAGTCATTGCTGTGGCTTCGATTGCTAGTCAATTCCAAGGCTGCGCTTGTCCAAGGGTAGCTTCTATCCTGATTAATCGCATCGTAAAACACCCACTTGGCACCATAGGCTTGAGTGTGGGTACGGAGCTGATTGTCTAAATTTTCAACGTCAGCACTACTGATCGTGCCCAAGTTCAGAGTGAGGCTCTGATTGTTCTCTCTGTAAAACAACTCTATCGATTGCCATACTCCGACCCGCAATTCGCCACCATTGCTCGAGAGGTCGCCGCTATTGCCGACGAGTCTCTGGGAGCCTGCTAGTAGCCTGTCTCTTAAATTCAAAAAGTCGATCGTATCGTTGACCGCCGCGAAATTGCCGCTCAGCGCAAATTCCCCCGCTCCCAGCGAATACGCATTTACGTGGTGGTTGCCAATCCAGCCAAAAGGTACATCAGCCAGGGCCGGCGCCGAGACCGCGAGTGTACTAATCAGGGTCAGGGCAATCAGGTATCTCATGGGTGATGTGTGTGTCGTGTACTGGACGAGCCATAGCATCTGAAGGTTGTTGGGGCTTCTTCACCCGGTTCTGTGCATGATAGGGTTTTTGAAGAGGTATTGAAATCATGCTGAGTTGAGCCTCGAAAAATGGCATTGTTCGACTGCCAAATCAGTCAGGCCTACTTAGCTTTGAGAAGCGCGAGGGACTGTCGTTGCGCAAATGATGAACAAAAAAGGGTAAGTAATTCGCAGATGTGGGGTCTCACTGGGCTGCCCCCCCTCGACTAAGGTGGGCTTGTACCTATAGAATACCGAGCCAGAAGTCTTGGTGGCGCAGCAGTCAACGGCTAAAAGTGCGCCGGGCAAAACAGAAGTTGCGGTTGCCCTCAATGGTATGCGCAGATAAGAATAACCGACCCTTCTCGGCAGTACGCGAATTACACATATGAAACAGTTCAGTGTTGGCACCAAGATGGTGCAATGGCTCCTGCCTCTCAGCCTCCTCTCACTCATCAATCTGGCGAGCGCTCAAGACTTCACCCCAACGCCGCAGCAGCTAGAACAGCTGCAGGGAGTCTCGCAAGAAGACGTTGAACAATTGCTGGAGCGGCGAGCGGGGGTGGGTGCAGGCGCACAGGAACCCATTGTGGATATCAGCACCGTTGAGCCCCGAGAGGTGCAAGCTGAAGAGACTGATCAGCGCACCCCCCTCGGTCAGACTGTGCAGCAGCGCATGCAGATCGAGCAGCAACCGCAGCGCCTTCAGCAAGATCTCGAGCCATTCGGGTATGAATTATTCGCCGGCACCCCGACCACATTCGCACCGGCGACCAACATCCCAGTGCCCAGTACCTATGTTATAGGCCCTGGCGACACGGTCATCATCCAGCTGTACGGTCAGCAAAACATTACCTACCAGTTGGTTGTTACCCGCGAAGGTCAGCTGATGTTTCCTGAGATCGGCCCAATCAATGTGAGTGGGCTCAGCTTTGAAGAATTGCGCGCCCAACTGCAAAGCATCGTATCTAACCAACTTATCGGTCAAAGTGCCTCCATCAGCATGGGCCCTTTGCGCTCCATTGATGTGTTTGTGCTTGGTGAGGCTGCGCGTCCAGGGTCATATACCGTGAGCTCTCTCAGCACCATGACAAACGCGCTATTTGTCAGTGGGGGAGTAACGACTGTGGGGTCTCTCAGGACTATCCGGCTGATGCGTGGCGGGCAGCAGGTAACAGAGCTGGATCTGTATGATCTGCTACTGCGCGGCGATACGAGCGGTGATGCGCGCCTTCAGCCTGGTGACGTGATTTTTGTGCCTCCAGTCGGCCAAACGATTGGTATCGCCGGGGAAGTGCGAAGGCCTGCTATTTATGAACTCAAGGATGAGACCACAGTTGCCGAGGTACTGCCTCTGTCAGGCGGCCTCAAGCCCACCGCATTCCCTGCGGCCTCGCGGATCGAGCGCATTAATGAGCGCGGTGAGCGCACCCTGATCGATGTAGACCTCAGTGATGCTAGCGGTGCACTGGGTCTGGCGGATGGCGACTTCTTGCAGGTCGCGCCTGTCATGAGCCAACTCGAGAGCATCGTCTTGTTGCAAGGACACGTGCAGCGCCCGGGTGGTTTCCAGTGGCGCGAGGGGCTGCGTGTCAGTGATGTACTACCTTCGGTTGACCGCATGTTGCCTGACCCCGATCTGGAGATTGCGTTGATTGCGCGAGAGGTACTCCCAGCGCGGCGTATTGAATTGATTCATGTTGATCTGGGCTCCGCCATTAATGCGCCTGGCTCTGAGGCAGATCGCCTCTTACAGGCTAGGGACCAACTGCACACCTTTGGTCTCAGTCAAGCGCGCGGGCCACAGTTAGGTACCTTCATACAAAGGCTGAGAGATCAAGCAAGCTTTGAAAACCCGCCACTGGTGGTCAATGTGACGGGCAATGTGCGTTTTCCAGGCCAGTATCCGCTTGTGCAGGACATGACGCTGGATACTGCCATCCGCTTTGCGGGTGGACTGGATGCCGAGTCTGACCTTGAGAGCGTGTTGTTGGAGCGTCGTACGGACCTGCAGGGCACCATTGCCGTGGAGCGCCACGCCCTGGATCCCCAAACATTGATGACTACCTCACCTGTGCGCCTTCGGGAACTGGATAAGCTTATTGTGCTAGGCGCGAATCAGCCTAGAGAGGGTTTGTTGGCAGATACACTGGGACAACTGCGATCCCAAGCTGGCAGTGACAGGCCCACTGAAGTGGTATCGGTATCAGGTGCTGTGCGCTTTCCAGGTGACTATCCATTGACTGCTAACCTCTCAGTGGGCGACTTGGTGGCCTTGGCGGGGGGCTTTGCCGAAAGTGCCAATACAGCCTCTGCGGAGCTTGCCCGCTTTGACGCTGAGCCGGTGGTTGGCCGCGAAATTTACATTGATGAGATCGATATGGGCGCTGCTGGAATCACCGGTCGGGGCCGTCCACTGCAGCCTTTTGACCGCCTCACCATCCGTCAGATGCCTAACTGGCGGGGGGAAGAGACGGTGACTATCAGCGGAGAGGTCAACTCACCGGGCGTCTATGCGATTACCGAGTCGGATACGGTGGCGACTTTGGTTGCGAGGGCTGCAGGTTTGACGGATCAGGCTGATCCGTATGCGGCGATTTTCTTGCGTGAGTCACTGCGCCAGCGGGAGCTGACGGCGCTACAAGATGCGCGTGACCAACTGGAGCAGGACTTGCTCAGTCAGCAGGTGGAGGCCGGAGAGGATGGGGCTAACCTGGAGCAGATTCAATCGCTTCTCCAGCTAGTAGACCAGGCTGAGGCAAGTGGACGTTTGGTGATCGACCTGCCTAGATTGCTAGCGCGCAATGCGTTCGACCAAGCCAATTTGGGGTTGCAAGACGGTGATCAGTTGCTGATACCCCGCCTGCGCCAGGAGGTGACCGTGGCAGGGGAAGTGTTCCAGCCCGCCTCCCACCTCTTTACTGAGGATTTTGACCTCGGCGACTACCTCAGCATGAGCGGGGGGGTGACCTCTGAGGCTGATCGCTCAGCGATCTATGTCATTCGCAGCAGCGGCCAGACAGTGCCTTACGGTGGAGCCCGCTGGTTCTTCCAAGGACGCGCCCGGATTCAGCCTGGTGATACCATTGTCGTGCCGCCCGATATCTTCCAGCCGGGTCAACTGCAGACTTGGACCAGTGTCTCTCAGGTGCTGTTTAACCTATCCACCACACTTCTCGCTATTCAGCGGGTAGGGAACTGAGCGTGGTCGAGTCGCAGACACCGCAACCTGCTAACGGCTTCCAGGTGACGTCACAGTACCGTCCTGTCGAGGACGATGAGATCGATCTGCTGGAGCTGTTTGGGATCTTGTGGGCGGGCAAGTGGGTGATTGTAGGTGTCACTGCGGCTGCAGCGGTCATCTCGGTGGTAGTCGCGCTGGGTATGACGGAGATCTACCGCGCCGAGTCCACCCTGGCACCAGCCACCAGCCGCGAGTCCGGAAGCCCGCTGGCCAGTCAATTGGGCGGCGCGGCGGCGCTCATTGGGATCAATTTGCCTGCCGGAGAAGACGGCAGTCGGGTGAATAACGCGCTGGCGATCATGCGCTCGCGCGACTTTATTATTCGCTTTATCCGCGAGCACGACGTGCTGGTGCCGCTCTTCGCAGGAAAATGGGACAAAGCTGAGCAGGCATCGATGATTGATCCAACTGTCTACGACGAGTCAGCAGGCGAGTGGCTGCTGGAGGACGGTGAGCCAACTGATCTAGAGGCCTACCGTGCGTTCGATGCTATTTTTACCCAGTCTCAGGACAGAGAGACGGGGCTTGTAACGCTGTCTATTGAGTGGCACGACCCCGTGCTTGCAACCGCGTGGGTCAACAGCTTAGTCCAAAAAATTAACCAGGAGGTGAAGGCTGCCGATCAGGCGGAGGCGGACAATGCCATTGCCTACCTGCGCCGGCAGCTGGAGAGTACCCAGCTGGTGGAGATGCAGCGGGTGTTTTATGACCTGATCGAATCACAGACCCGCGTGAGCATGCTCGCGGACGTGCGCGAGGAGTACGTGTTTCAGGTGATAGACCCGGCTGTGGTGCCCGATCAGAGGATTGCCCCGCGTCGCTCGCTGATCGCGGTGTTAGGCACGCTGCTGGGCGGGATGCTGGCTGTGGTGGCCGTGCTGGTTCGGCATTACCTCAGGGCGCCGCGGGCTGAGCCTACGCCTTGATCGGTACAGCCACCTAGCTTGCGCTACTAAGATGCGCAATTTCAATGCTCAGCGTGGTTGTTTTCTTCAGTAGCTCGATGAGCACGAAGGCGCGTTGCTGCGCGTCGTGAGCCTGATAGATCGCGTTAAGGCTCCTAAAAGGGCCGTCGATAATTGTCACCTGCTCCCCCGAATCAAACAGCCTCTCGGTGTGCGCGGCGTCTTCTGCCCGGCGCAGGGCCGCAATAAGCGCCTCTGACGCCTTGGCAGTCTGCTCACCAAAGCGCACGAGATGGCTGACGCCGACGGTTGAGCGTATCGGTGCCCAGCTTACACTGTCGAGCGAGGTGCCCAAGCGGATAAACAAGTAGCGGCTAAAGAGGGGCTCGCTTGTCACCTTGACCTTGCCTCGGCTGACCCGCTCCCGTTTTAGGCGGGGCAGGAAGCACTCATAGCCCTGACTCTCGAGGTTAGCGAGCGCAGTTTCTTCCATTAGTGGCTTTGTTTGAAGCAAAAACCAGGCGTGGTCGGTTTCGTGTGATTGGGCTGTGGTGGGCATAGGGCGAGCTTACTAAGGTGTGTCTGTTTTGCAAGAGCTAAGAGCGTGTGCTTTGTGTGATGATTTTTTTGAGGGGATTTATAGGAAATTGTTGCAAGCGCTGTTTAGATCAAGGTACTGTTCAAGTCATGAACAGCCAAAACCCAACGGCCAGTTGGGTGCGGTAGCCTGCCTGACAATTTTTTTAATGATGAGTTCTTGATGACACTCTGTGGGTTGCTGCGGCATTAAATAGCAGAGCTGAAGCGTGAGAGAGCACCTCGAAGAAGAATATCGACTGTTGAGCCTCGTAGGGCAACGCCCCGACTGGTCCCAGCGCGAGTTGGCTGACCGGATGGGCGTGTCGCTGGGCAAGGTAAACTACGTGCTCGGCGCCTTGGTTGAGCGGGGCTTGGTGAAGTGCGGCAACTTCGCAAGGTCGAGCAATAAGCTGGGGTACACTTACCTGCTCACGCCGAAGGGAATTCAGCAGAAGGCGGTAATCACCAAGGCTTTTCTAAGCCGCAAGGTTGCGGAGTACGAGCGCCTGAGTAAAGAGATCAGGCGGCTTAAGCGCGAGGTGAGGTTGCAGGAGGCGTGAGATGAGTCTGAGGGGACTTAATCAGCTAGCGCGGTGCTGGGTCGCGATAAGGGCGCTTATCAAATGTCAGGGAGTAAGTAGTTGATTACACCGGTCATCATGGCGGGCGGCTCCGGGACACGGTTGTGG
>Ga0181581_10001157_pt1 | contig 20330 bp, 18 predicted proteins | sample 071ome_22_FD_132433 | JGI IMG/M metagenome (GOLD analysis project Ga0181581, IMG submission 132433) | Coastal salt marsh microbial communities from the Groves Creek Marsh, Skidaway Island, Georgia - 071404AT metaG (megahit assembly) | ecosystem: Environmental > Aquatic > Marine > Intertidal... | reverse complement strand
GAACAGATATCTCACAAACAACTCTGAACATGTCTGCAGGGTCTGAAAAAGGAGTAGACATCCTACAAGGGATTCATTCTTTTACAGATTTTCAAATAAACACACCTTTCAACCAATTCGCAACAAACACAGTCGGTTTGGAAGCATGGTATGCAGAATTTGCAGCTCAATCACTAACAGTTAACGGATTCTCAGAGGGTATGGTAATACATGAAACAAAAGCATCCTTTGAAGATTTGTCAATCTTAGACTCAAACGACATCGCCTTAGGAGCCTATTCATCAAGTGTTGATATTGAAGACCTGCTAGAAACAAGAACATCAGATACAGGAATTGAAATGGAAAATTCAATTGTAAAAATAAGAACTTGGTCATCAATGAATCATGAAGATGGTGCTAATTTGATAGACGCTACATCAACTCTTACATCTTGGGCAACATCTTCGGTTGGTACTTTATTCTATGATGCTAAAGGAGCTGGAGAGTTTAATTACGGAACATCACAAACACTTGTCATAGGAACTGATTCCGTAAACCGAATTTATGACGTTACAGTCTCATTTGAAGACCTCGTTGGCAATCCAATTGATGCAACATGGGAATCGCTTGGATTCACAGGAGTAGCGAATTCAGGTACTGCCCTAGTTCCAGTGCTCGATTCAGGGTCTGAAGTACTAGCAAAGTTTGCCGGCGTTGGGACAGTTTCCACTACCTCTGGTAGCGAAGGTGGAACCCTACTGATGCAAGTCCCTATCATGCCTCAGGGCGACTGGATACTCCCAGGAGGTCAAACCATTGTCCTAGGCGCAACAGATGACGGGTCTGCTCACGTTGCTACAGGAGATATCACCGTCCCAGCAAATTCACATTTGATAATCGATAGTAGTACTCTAGAACTCCCGACCGATGCAAAATTGACTCTTAACACGCTTGGCTCAGTTGATGGTGTTGATGCTACAATCATTGGAAACGTGGAGATACACTCAGATGGCTTTGCTTCCAATTCTGAAATCCCATCCATAGGAGTTACCGAGTTAATGGTTGAAGGCGATGTTTTGTGGACATCATGTCAGAATTCAATGGACTCTTATCATCTACAAATCAATGGAGACATTCAATTGGACAACTCATGCCAAGTAACAATTAATTCTGGAAATAATCAAGGAAATGTAAACGTCGGGGTTGGAGCTAAATTCGAGATTGTAAACACTCTTGAAATCACAGTTTTGAATAAGGGTGAACCGGTTCAAGGTGCTACAATCTCTGTACAAGGGCAATCTCAAACCACATTAACAAATGTCGATGGTAAGGCAACTAGAACTGCATCAGCAATCATTGTAGACTCATCTGGAACCACAGAATCATTCATTGAGAATATCACAATGCAGTGGAATGAAATTACTGAATACATAACTTGGAATCCGACCTCATCGAGAGAACACACGTTCACGGTTTCGACAATGGATGGAGGGTCTATCAGTGAATTTACAGAACTTGAAAGGATTTGGAGCCCGTATTATCTGTCCTCGGACCTGCACATTCCATTTGACCAAACGATGACAATTCAAGATGGGGTAGCACTCAGAGTATCAGAAGGTGCAACAATAACTGTTGAAGGAGTACTGAATGCTGGGTATTCAACAATATCTTCTACCGGAGGAGGAGCTCGATGGGGAGGTTTAATTGTAGGAGATACTTTAGACACAAGGGTAAATCTCATTGGAACAAACTTAGTTGAAGGATCACCTTTACTATCTGTAGAGGATTCTGCTCAAGTAATCCTTTCAAATGGTTTAATTTCAAGGTCAGGTGGTGCTGAACCGCTCATTAGAATCAATGCAATGGCAATGGTTGATATCTCATCAACTTCGATAATAGATTCTTCATCTAATTGTATAGAAATTCAGAATGGAGAGCTATCAATTTCTAATTCTGTAATCAAAAACTGTGCAGACGATGGAATATGGGCTAGAACTTCGTGGGTATATATCGAGGATGTCATCGTCGAGGATAACGTAACATTCGAAGGGGTAGAAGGCGGAATTTTTGGCCTTGAAGCAGATGGAATGTCAATAAGCAATATCGATGGCTTCTTCGATATGGAAGACATGGAATTAACATCACTAAATGGTAATGATAACCGAGATATCAAAATTGAAGGATTGATGATAGAAGGAGCACCAGCAATTGACTTTGATAACTCAGCTGGGTCAATTTCAGATTTCACAATCGATTGCGGGGGTTCTGGAATTGGGGTGATTTCTCATCACGGAAGGGCATCCTCATCGATGATGTATTCAGACGGGTCAATCTCCTCTTGTACAAAGGGAATTGATTTGCATACAGATGGCGAGTCCTCACCATTGATTCTTGACGAAGTAGATATTTCCGCTAATGTTGCAATCTCATCTGATGGCAATCCAGTCAAAGCCTACGGTGGTTCTATGGTTGGTTCAGTAGATATCGATAATTCTAGAGCAGATTTGTATGATGTCGAGCCGACGTTTATGACAGTGTCTGAAGGTGAAATAATGGTATGGGCAACTCATATCGTGAACACCGTTCTTGATGGCACTTCGTTTGATACAAATATTGAGGTTGTAGTTGAAGGTAACATATTAGGAAGTTGGAAAACTACAACATTTGGTAGTAGTGTAGTCGTCTCAATACCTCATATTTTGGTAAATGAAAATGGTTCAGAAATCTATGATATGGCCATGATTAAAGCGGAAACAGCATCACTCCCATTGATGGTAAATGATTATCCAATCGGCTTAGATGAAGAAGATGTGATTACAATACAATTGATACCAAATCAAGCCCCTTATGCGGAAATAATTATTCCAGATGAAGGATTTAGAGCTATGGAGACAGAAGTTATTGAAATCCGTGCACAGATAACCGATGATTTAGATTCCATTGAAGAGCTTGAAATCGAGTGGAATGTGGTTGTTGGACAAACATCAGTTATGGAACTATTTGGTGAGCGTAATAACATCACAGACTTACCACAGGGGTTGTACATCCTGACTTTAACAGTCACAGATAAGCAAGGAGAAATTTCAATCGATTCGATTCAAATAGAGGTCACACCTCTTGATTCCGACGGAGACTACACTTCGACATGTAATGAGGAATCTTGGTATGATAAAGACAACAACCTAAACTGTGGTCCTGATATCTTTGACACCGATGATGATAATGATAATTATCTTGACATTAGAGATGCGTGGCCCTTAGATCCCTGTGCAAGCTTAGATACCGATAACGATGGTCAACCTGATGATCTACACTGCCCACCAGGAATTTCTACATGGTTAACAGTAGACTCGGACGATGATGGTAACGGTGTTCCAGATTCTCTAGAATCCTCGTCTGATGATGAAGAATCTGGGGGGAGCAGTATTGTTATCCTTGCATTTGTTTTCATGTTCATCGCAGCTGCAATTATTCTACTTAGAAGAAAGCAGGGCGTGGAGTGATGGCATCTCTGGACAATGCTCTACCAGAACCAATTTTAATGGCGCAGATTTGTGTAATCACGCTAGGAATCATTGTTGCATGGGATGCGTGGTGGTTAACTCGTCAAAGATTACAGATACCGGAGTTAGGAAGTATATCTGATTCTGTTTATGCATGGGAAAGCAACCAATCGGAAGAGGTCTCCCGACAGTGGGCTAATTTGATCACTATGGGAGTGATGATGGCACTACCATGGGCATTAGCTGAATTATCTAACACGCCAACGATATATGTCTGGTTGTGGGATATATTACTGGCCTTGCACATTATTTCTTTGCTTGTACCTAAAAGATATGCTATTACGGCAACTCATCTGTTTGCCGATGGTCAAAAGTATGAATGGTCACGGTTGAAATTATCAAAGGTCCAACCGAAACGTCGTATTATGTTATTGCGCAAGGGGTGGGGGCCATTTGGCCCCCTGCCCCTCGGCGGTGATAGAAGCGACTTGAAAGTCGCACTGGCAAGGATTCATTTACTCTTATCCGAAGAGGAATGAAATCAAGCCTTCATTGCTTCTGTTGCCTTCTTTGCACCAATCCATGCAACGATACCGAACCCGATCTTGTTAATCATGTCAGCTATGTTGTAGAATACTGCAAGAAGTTCTTGGTTTCCATCTCCAAGTCCTAGCTCTGCGCCTGGACTGAATAGGTAACCAACTGGGTAAATGATCCAACCGACTACAATGAACCATCGTAGAGCGTTTGCGCTCCACATCAATTCCGGTGCAATCTTCGAGTTGTCTACACCCTTACCGCTACTCCATGGAGTACCTGTTGCTACGATTATCATTGCCCAGCCTACTCCACCGAGGATTAGACCAGCCCAGCCACCTGCAGCTCCACCCAGAACTCCAGCTTCGCCAAGGTATCCGAAACCAATCATGATTAGTGCGCCAGTGAAACAGACTCCAGTGAAGCCCATGCCTAGGAATTTTGCATCAGTAATGGCGTCCTTACCAACTAAGGAAGGGAACTTGAGTGCCATTAGTGGAACTGTGATGATCCAGTCCATGTATCTGTATTCAACAGATACCGTACCTAACTCTGTGTACACACCACGCATGTAGTAGTAGTGGAATGCAGCAATACCAACAATCAATGCTGAGATTGTCATTGTTGTTCTGTATTGAGGTGCTACGTTGTTACGCTCAGACATGAAGAACACGAATGCGGCTCCCATGGAGATGTAACCGACGAAAAATAGGAAGAACGTAATCAATTGTAGAGGTTCTCCCGCATACTTCGCTGCAGGGTCAACTATTTCAGCGCTAACTGTGTTTGCTAGTGCAAGACTCAGTGTAGCGATTATCAGCAGGCTAATTGTTCTAGAAAACTTGTTTGTCAACATTTCTATCGATGCTGATTCCCGCGCAATCGGATATAAACTACCGTTTTTCAGCATGTTATTTTTTTGCCGAGTTTCCTGTCTGAACATTCCACATGCGCTGGTAAACCTTGTCATTAGCAATTAATTGGTTATGCGTGCCAGATTCTATCATATGCCCCTTATCTAAAACTATGATTCTGTCGGAATTCCTAATTGTAGATAATCTATGGGCGATAATTACAGTTGTACGAGATTGTGAAATTCTTTCGATAGATCTCTGCAAAGCGGCTTCAGTCTCGTTGTCTACAGCAGAAGTCGCTTCATCTAAAATCAACAAGGGGGCATCTTTTAGAACAGCTCTTGCAATCGCAATTCTTTGTCTTTGTCCACCAGATAATCGATGCCCGCCTTCACCAACCATGGTTTGCCAATCGTCAGGTAAGGTTTCAATAAAATTCGTAGCTTCTGCTACTTCTGCGGCTGTTTTTACATCTTCATCTGAAGCGGTCGGCCTTCCGTATCTTATGTTTTCAATAATCGATGTAGGGAATAGTGTAATGTGCTGGTCTACAAGAGCAATCGACCTTCTCAGAGACTCTAGGTCCCAATCGTGAAGAGCCTTCTCAGTCCATTTAATTACGCCTTCACTGGGCTCTGCAAATCTCAAGAGAAGTCGAATTAGTGTGGTTTTGCCTGCGCCTGTTGCCCCAACTACGCCCAATGTCTTACCAGCCTCGATGTTTAAGTTTAGATTTGAAAAAACATTATCTCTCCCGGGGTAGGCAAATGAAACATTCTCAAAAATGATGTCGGATTCTCTGATTTCTTTCAAATCAGGATTGTGAACTCCATGTTTTAATTCAGTTGGAGAATTTAGAACATCCAAAACACGTGTAGACGATGCCATTGCTCTTTGGTAAAGGTCGAAAGTCTCACCTAATCTTGTCAATGGCCAGAGCAATCTTTGGGTCATAAAAATAAGAACTGAATACGCTCCAACCGCTAATTTTTCTTCAAGGGTTAATTTTCCTCCAAGAATCAGTGTGGCAGTGAATCCAGCAAGTATAGCCATTCTGATGAGAGGTACAAATGCTGCTGATAATTTGATGGCTTTCCTGTTAGCATCCCTGTAATTATTACTTAATTTTTCAACGCGTTTCAATTCAATTTCTTCTGCGGTGAAAGATTGAATGGTTGACATGCCGGAGAGGTCGTTTTCTAAAAGCGCATTTAGCTTTCCAGCATTGTTTCTAACCTCTGTGTAACGTGGTTCTAATTTTCTCTGGTAGAGGAATGAACCATAAACAATAATTGGTATAGGTATCACAGCAAATAGCGCAATCTCCCAAGATATTGCCATGAATACGGCTCCAACTACGACGACTGTTGTACTAACCTGTAGCAGGTCATTAGCTCCTTTATCGAGAAATCTTTCAAGTTGGTTTATGTCATCGTTGAGAATTGCTAAGATGTCGCCTTTCTGTCGTTCATCAAACCACCCCATCCCTTGTTTTTGTACGTGACTGAAGGTTTCTAATCTCATTTCGTGTTGAACGGTTTGGGCAAGATTACGCCACAAAATACCATACAAATATTCGAAAATAGACTCTAATCCCCAAATCAAGAAAGTAACTACAGAAAGAATCAGAATTTGGTTCCAAGGGTCTGAATAGCCAAAACCAGCAAGAAAAGAATCTTCTCTTTCCACAACTACATCCACAGCCAAACCGATTAACAACGGAGGTGCTAGGTCCCAAATCTTGTTTAGAACTGAACAAATTGTTGCCAACCAAACAGTTCCTTTGTGCGGATTCATATACCGAAGTAATCGCTTGAGAGGGCCTACTTCCGACACAAGTCTCCTACTCAGATTCATTATGAGAACCCTCGTATTAAATCTGAAGAAAAAAGCGAATACTAATCAAATACCAACTCAACCGTAGTTTAATGGAATGGAGAAGGAGTGGCGAAGATTTGTTTGTAAGGCTTGACCCAGGAGATGAAATCCATTCATCCCTACAGAAATTGGCGGATGAAGCCGAATTCGACGCCGCTGCAATTACAAGTGGAATTGGACGAACAAAAAACAACCTCTATGGCTACATGGATGATGATGGAATTTACCAAAGGAAGTTACTAGAGCCTTCCTCTGAATTGGTTAGCCTCTCTGGCAATATATCAAGAACAGAAGACGGCAAGTCATTTACACACATCCATTGTTGTTGGTCAGATAACGACCTGCAGGCACATGCAGGTCACATGTTCCAGTGTGAGGTAGCAGTTGTAGCAGAAATCCACATAAGGATAATGTCAGGAATTATCATGACAAGATGTCCTTTACCCGGTGTTCAATTATTGGGCCTACAATTTTCCTGAGAAGTACAAGGTTTTGGTGATATTGTGTCAGATGGATCTCGAATAGATGATTTATCTTCAGCGATAAAATACCATCGGGAGCTATATTACAATCATTCAGCTCCAGAAATTACCGATGCAGAATTCGATAAACTATGGGATGAGCTTAAGGAAATAGACCCGTTAAATCCAGTTTTGAATGAGGTAGGCCCCGAGCCACTTCCAGGAACTGTAAAAGTAGAACACACATTTCCAATGCGGTCTTTAGACAAGGGAATTAGTGATGAAGACATCATCCATTTCGTAACCCAATCAACATTTGGAGGCGAAAGGTACCTTGCTCAACCGAAATTAGACGGGTCCGCCTTGTCTTTGGAATATGTATCAGGCAATTTGCATCGTGCAGCAACACGGGGAAGCGGAGAGCGCGGGGAAGATGTTACCCTAAACGCAAAATTAGTTGCTAATGTCCCATTACGCCTCAACATTCCAGTCGATTGTCACGTACGAGGCGAGGTTGTAATGCCTCTATCTATCTTTGACGAAAAATATCGTGAGGTTTCTCCAAATCCCAGGAATTTGTGTAGTGGAGCACTTAGGCAGAAACACGGTGATGGTAAAGCTGATGCAGCAGACCTCGTTTTCCAAGCATACGACGTAAAGTTCCCAAACGAATCTCCCGATGTGCGAAATGATAGCCAGCTCTTAGAATGGCTTGTCAAGGCCGGAATCGAACCTGCACCATGGACGATTTTTGAATCTGAAACACCTCAATTTGAAATGATTGAGCATACAAAAGAATGGGTGAATAAGAGAGATTCATATCCCTTCGAGATAGATGGAATCGTATTCAAACTCGATGATTTAGAACAAAGAGAAAATCTAGGGATGACCGCACATCACCCAAGATGGGCTCTTGCTTGGAAATTTCAATCTCAAACCGCACAATCTGTACTTTTAGGAGTTGATTGGCAAACGGGACGAACAGGAGTGGTTACTCCCGTGGCAAGAATTGCCCCTCAGATGGTTGGAGGAGTTACTGTAGAAAATGTAACCTTACACAATGTTGGAGAAGTTGAAAGATTAGAATTGAAAATAGGAGATAAGGTAACAATCACCCGCAGGGGAGATGTTATTCCAAAAATTATTGAGAACCAAGGTAGGGCTAAACTCGAAGACTTGCAAAATCGTTTCCACGCTGATGGAAGTAGTTTCAAATCTGAATTGCCTTCTGGAGAGTTACAAATCCCAGAGGCGTGCCCTTCTTGTCAAAGGACATTATCTGTAGATGGCGCTTTCCTGAAATGCACTTCATTGGATTGTTCAGCAAGAACCTCGCGTGCGCTAATCTACTGGTGCAGGTCTCTAGAGATGGATGGGATTGGTGAGAAATTAATCGAAGCCTTACTAGATAAGAAATTGGTTGAGAATATTGATGACCTTTATTCTTTGACACACAATCAAGTAGCGTCCCTTGAAAGGATGGGGGACAAAAGCGCAAACAATGTAATTCAAGAATTAAATAAAACAAGGAAATTACAACTTTCGAAATTCTTGCACGCTCTGGGGTTGGAAAGAATTGGCCCGGAAGTCGCTACAACCATTTCTCAACATTTTACATCTCTACAAAATCTAATGCAATGGGTCGATGTTGGCGCAAATGATGAGTTAACTGAAATTGATGGAATAGGTGACAAAGTAGCTGAGATATTCAGAAATGGCATAACCTCAAGGAGAAAACTAATAGATCAACTATCTAAGATAATAGAAATAACCGATGAGTTAGAAGCTTCATCCGGATTATTTGATGGTAAGTCATTTTGTATTACAGGGTCCCTATCGAGACCTCGAAAAGAAATAACTCTATTCATAAAAAATCTCGGTGGAAAGGTTGTGGGTAGTGTAAGTTCTAATCTAGATGTATTGGTAGCAGGTGAAAAAGCTGGATCCAAATTAGCAAAAGCAGAATCACTGGGTATTACAATTTGGAACGAAGAAACTCTCTATCTACAAAACGAAACCAAGGAAAAAGCATCCAAGACTCTATTTGATTATGAACGCTAACCATGCATTATATATTTCAATACATAATCCCCGACATATGAATAAAGGGGTTATTTCCACATTTATCATACTTTTATTGTTGTGTTCCGTTATTCCAACCACCAAAGGAAGTAGTAATGGAAAATTCAGTTCAGCGTCGGGGTGTGGGTCCAATAACCAATGCCATGGAAACGCTGGAGGCGCTACGGTTTCTATGTCAGGACACCCTTCCTCATACACAGCTGGACAAACCTACACTCTTTCTATTTCGGTAACGGGCCCAAGTGGTAATAACGGTGGATTTAGCCTTGAAGTGAATAAAGGTCAACTCTCGACCGGGGGCATTGGAATTATGGCTGTAAAAGTAAACTCTGCAGGGAGTAGTGCTACTCATACAACAAACAGTTACAGAAGTTGGTCAGTCGATTGGACAGCGCCATCATCAGGCTCAGGAACGGTCACCTTCGATTTAGCAGGAAACGCAGTAAATGGAATGAATGGCGCCGATAGCGGTGATGAGTGGGATACTGCAACATACCAAGTTCAGGAAGCTGGTGGTTCTCAGCCAAATAATCCCCCTACGGCAACTAATCTTCAATTATCGCCATCAAATCCTGTTACAACAGATACGTTGATTCTAAGTTATACATACGGTGACCAAGATAATGATGTTGAACAAGACACACAAATTCACTGGTTTAGGGATAGTGTTCACATCACAGCGCTAGACGATTCGATGACGGTTTCGCCTACATATACAACCAAGGGTGAAAATTGGTATGCTGAGGTAACGCCAAGTGATGGCGAGGATAGTGGGACTATGGAAACTAGCCCGGTCTTAACCGTGATTAATTCAATTCCAGTAGTAGAATCAGCATCGATTAACCCTTCTTCTGCCACTGAGGATGACGACCTTTCGATTATCATGACCTCGTCTGACGCCGACGGAGACTTACGTACAATCAGTGGAATAGAGTGGTATTTGGATGGCTCAAAAATCAGTACCTTTGACGGAGAATCCGAAGTCCCATCGGTAGCAATTAGGTCAGGAGATGTTTGGCACAGCAGAATAAAGGTGAATGATGGAGAAGTCGATAGCGACTGGTTCACAACTTTGAGCATAACTATTGGAAGCAATAATCAGCCACCTGTAATTGATAGCGTATCGATACAAGGTACCTTTACGACAGTTGATGATTTGATTGCGACGGCGACGGCATCTGACCCTAACCAAGATACAATATCCTTGGAGTGGGAATGGCCAGGCTCAACAATTACGGCAGATACTCTTCCTTCATTTTTGACTACTAAAGGAGAGTCATGGAAGGTAAAGGTTCGAGCAACCGACGGAGCTTTGTATTCCGACTGGGTAGAGAGCAATTCTGTTGTAATTCAAAATTCGCAACCAGAATTAATCAGTATGGATATAGACCAAGAAACAATATTTTTCCAGTCTGAAGCAACCTATACTTACGAAGCATATGATGCGGACGGTGACACTCTAATACCAATTGAAACTTGGTCACTTGATGAAGATGAATTAACTCTTAGCCTGAAGGTAAGAGATACCGAATTCAGCAATTCAAACGACCTTTCTGATAGTGTTATTATCATTAATTCACCTCCAACGGTTTCTTATTCAGGACCAACAATTCAAACAGCATTGCAGGACTTATCTCCAGTGGTCGAAACATTTGATGCAAATGATGACGAGGTCACAACTTCATGGGAATGGTATCGTAACGGTTTCCTGACTTCATTCGAAAGTAATTTTGTTCCATCAAGCAACATTGCGGCCGGAGATGTTTGGGTAGCACATGTCACTCCAAATGATGGGATCGAGAATGGAACAATGATAGAGATTTATTTCTCAATATCAAACATTAATCCCAATGCTCTAATTTCCACGCAGGATGATTTAGTAAGAGGAATGATGGTTACTTTTTCTGTAATGGATTCTACCGATGAAGACGGCTCGATAGTCAACGCCATCTGGTCTATTGACGGGGTAACAGTTCACCAAGGGCTGACATATAATTTCATCATGCCCGAATCCATCGAACTTGAGGCCAAGGTGTTTGACAACATGGGTGCAACAGACATCTATGAATCGACTTACAATTCTCAAGAGCCACCTCTAGCAGTCGATTTACAAATCGTGAAAGATGGCACAGAAGTGAGTTTAAGTTGGAAAGGGAATGCAGAAATGTGGGCCATTGCCCATAACGGCGAAGTTGTTGCGACCACAAATGAAAATCAATTCCGCTATTCGCCATCTCTATCTGGAACTCACACTTTTTCGGTTTATCCAATAGTAGATAATCAGCAAATAACTATCGATTCAGCATCTTCATTTGGGGATGTAGATTTGGATGCAGGCACTATACCAGATGCCCCTGGTCCAAGTGAATCACTCGGGCTAATCTTCAGTATAATTTTGATTTTAATCGGAATTGGAGGCATCTCTTATTCGTTCATTCAAAGGAGGGATTGAGTGAAATTTAACTTGATTTTAGTTTCATTATTGTTGATTTTTTCATCGACAATTTCTACTGCGAACCCGGGTGGTGAAGTGGATAGCGTCAGTTCTCGCGATTGCGCAGGGTCGTGTCATTCTTCACCATCGACCAATGGCCAATCAAGTGCATCTATGATGCTTGAAGCCCCTGAACAGGTATATGCAGGCTTACTTTTTGATCTCAAAAGTACTGTTGGAAATGTTGAAGTTAGTTCCAATAATATGGTTGGACTTAATTTGCTAATCAATGATGATGGTGCTAAGGATTTACCCTCTAACGATGGCTGGGAAATCATTACAGACCCAAACGGTGGAACTAATAATTTCGTTCAGATTGTCGACACTTTCTCCCCAGTCAGCGTTGTTGAGAGAACATGGACATTGAGAGCGCCATCTGAACCAGGTACTTACACCTTGTATCTTGCAGTTCAACACGGTACACCGCAAGGTGGTGTTGCGATGACTGGTATTTCTGAACCCTATTTGGTGAACATATCTGAAGTCCCCGAGAACCTTCCAAGATTGTCTCCAAGTTGGGATCCTCCAAACTCTCGAAATATTGGTGAAGAGACCTTGATAAAAATCGAGACACTATTCGCTGATAATATAATTGTTGAAATGAAGAATGGGGGCGAAATTACAACCCTTGAGGTTGTAAATGGCGAATTCATAATCCCAGAATCAGTGAATGAGGGCGTTGTGGAATGGCGTGTGATAATGGAAGGTGAGGGGCCAGTTCAAACCTCTCCTTGGTTTAGGTTATCATCTACTGCACCCGGTTGGGAAGTAGATGAGTTGACTTTGTACCTGCAAGGGTTTGGTTTGATGCTCTTATTCCTCGGGCTCGTACTTAGTTTCAGAGGACCAACATCTGAACATCGAAAAGAATACTCGGAAGACCAGTTATTCGAAGAAACCCCTCAACCATCAAATCAGACCACAGGCAGTCAGATACCAGAAGGATGGACTCAAGAACAGTGGGATTATTATGGACAAGAACACCTTAACTCATTAAACGAAGGTGGTCAACAATGATTTCCGCAAGCACGTTCCACGTAATCGCAACAGAGCTGACAGTAGGAATGTTCGCACTTTCAGGTATCGCTTTCCTTTTGTGCCTAATCCAGAAGGGGCCTAAATCAAGAGAAAGTGTAGCCCATTGGGCCATGATAGGAGGCTTAGTCGCAACACCATTAGCGATAATTTCAGGAATAAATTCAATCCCTAGTGATGGAATTTCTGATCCTCTACTCGCCAACAAATTACTTCTATCCATGTGCTCAGCCGGAATTGCTTTGGGAGTTTTAATCAACAGAAAATTAGGTGCAGTAGTCGACCTAAAGCACTCAAGTCTCGGATTATTATCAGTGGGGATGATGTTGACAACTGCAGGAATCGGTGGGGAATATTCGCGTGGGGAAACGCTTCTTCTATTCATTCCAAAAGAATCAGTATTCTTGTTCCCATTATGGGCAAGTGTAGTATTGGTTATTCTTGGGATGGTTATGATCGCAAAATCAGCCATACAGCATAGAATTTGAAGGTTGACTTTGACCATCTGGAGAAGTACCTTCCATCATACTACGAATCTGCTCTTCTAGTTCTTGCGCTTCCTCTAACAGGGGCTCATTATCCAATTCAACGACAGGTAATAGTTTGTTGAGATGTTCGATAACAACCGCTGCGGCGCGCGCATCTGGGAACCTTGGGTCTGCTTCAACCATCAGACTCATGATGTTTCTTCCACGTGCTGAGGCTTCAGCTAACATCATCCCAGTCATTCCTTTAATTACTCCTTGTTCGAGTAAAGGGATCTCTAATTCTTCAAGGATGCTTACCATTTTCTCTGTTGCCGCAACTCCCAAAACATCAATCTCTTCAGTATCTTCGTACTCAACAAGCGGCTCTTCACCATTGAGGCCACCTTTCATTCCTTTCATTGCAAATGCATCGATTAGTACACCCATAGCTGCTTTTGAGTCCTTTGACCAGGTGAAGAGTTCAGAAACAATGTCGTTGACAAGAGGTTCTGGTACAATTAATTCACTCATTAGCAAGAGAACCTTATCACACCCTTCGATTTTACAAATAGGCTCGCCTGTATATGCTCTGATTGGGGGCATTGGCTTTCCATTATTCACTAAACACAGGGATGGTAGTTTAGGATGAGATACACCTCCAACAAATTCTAATTTCAAGTGGTCGATTAGGAAATGGGCGACAATGCTTGAAACCATTCCAACGCTTGGGAAACAGCAAATCACTAATGAGTCCTCAACATCAACATCCTTGTCAAGCCAAATTTTTGCCTCTTGCATAGTTCATCGACAAAAGTTCTCATGTTTAACCCCCTCCCCGATTCTGCATATCGAATCCTAACCAATTAGAAGGTTGACCTGTCACGGCTGTATATGGGCGAGCAGAGGGAGCACACACTATCACCTTCTGCTTGGAACAGGTTCGAAACCTGCCCTAGAATGTATTGGCTTAGTAGGCAAAAACTACCGCGTAAAGCAGGGATGGCTGCAAGCCTTGGCACAGCCGTCCACGCTTCAGTAGAAGATTTATTGCAAATCGATCTGTCAAAGAGAGACGATGACCAGACCCGTTGGCTTCCGGACGTTGCTGAAATATTTTTGAAAAAAAGGTGGGAAGAGGAAAAAGAAATTTTTCATAAAACACCGAGAAGGCCGATGTGGAAAGAAAAGGAGTATGATAAGGCAAAGCGAATGCAGAGAGGAGCAATCAAGTTACTACTCGAATTTGTTAATTCACCTCACATAACCCCTCTTAATGTATCAGTAGAACTTTGGAAGAAATTACAATCAAGAGTTATAGCGGTAGAAGGAGAGTTGAGAACTAGCGATAACAAACTAATGGGTAGACTGGATATGCTATTTGCAGATGTTGATGAATCAGGAGAGGTCCACTCCTGGATAGTTGCAGATTTGAAGACTGGCAGGGCTCCTGAAGTTGAATTGAAGAAAGAAGTTCAACGACAGCTCTTGCTATACAGAGATATACTTCAATCAAATAATCCAAATTCTCCTCCGATAATAACTGAAGGATGGTATACCGAGAATGCAACGAGATATCCGGCTCAAGGGCCTCCCGTGATTGATGATGCTCTCAAGGCTTGGGATTTAACACAACTAACAACAACCCCGATGAAAGCAACACCCGGACCCGATTCTTGTGGTGGTTTTTGCGATTGGAAGGCATGGTGTCCACACTGGTGGACATGGAGATTGGAATCAGGAACTCTCGGAAGCGGAGATTTTTCAGATTCTGTAATTTTATTACACCACTATGATGATAATTTGGGAACAGGTGTTGCGGAAATCTGTGAACCAGCTGATGCTAATGGTAGAGCCATGCCCACAGGATTGCAAGTCCCTATCTCTTTTGATGGACAAGGAAAAGAGGCCTTAGAGGAATTGATCTCCAAGAGTCACCAAGGTCCTATTTTTATTGGTGGCGCAATGACAAACCGAGAAACTTGGAGAGTTGGTCATTGGTGTGATGTGCTACCTTGGTCTCCAATTTCAGACGTCTGAGAAAATTTGCTTCAGTTTTTCTCTTGCTTCAACATCCTCAATTCCGTTACCATTTAATAACCAGTTAAGGTATCCCGGGTCTTCATGTTGAACAACCTTAAGGGTCTTACCCTTATTTCTTCCAAAGCTAAGTATGTAATTCCCATCCTCAATGCGTATTCTGCCATGCGAATCAAAAGGCTCAAGGTCTTGCAATGACCTTCCTAGTTGATTTTCATCCTTCTTTATATCACCGTGAATTAACCACTGTTCCACCTGCTCCACACTTCTTCTGAAGCTTGAAGGATGGTCTCTCATTACCTTCCACATCAATAGCAGACTCGCTGCTGCATCTGCAGCTGCATCGTGAGCGTTTGACAGGTCAATGCCGTGGCGAGCACATTGGGCCCCTAAGTTATGAGGCCTTGGAATTTTTAATCTTCGGATCATTTCCAATGTGTCTATTACAGCTAGGGGTTTTGGAGGATTTACTCCACAGCGATAGTATTCGTTTTCTAATAACGGCATGTCAAATCTTCTGACATTATGCCCAACAATAACTGCCCCATCAATCAATTTGGCAATCCTATCAGTGAAGTGTTTGAACACCTGTGCGCCCTTTACATCAGAATCGTAGATTCCGTGAACATTAGATGCCCCACTCGGGATAGGTCGTTGTGGATTAACTAAGATATCTTCATGAATTGAATTGCCTTCTTCATCAGCTCCAATCAATGCTATTTGCACAATTCTGTCTGAGTTGGTTGAGATGCCCGTGGTTTCGAGGTCGAATGCAAGGACTTTCAGTCCGTTCAGAATTTCGACCATGAACATTCCACTCATAGGACACACATGAACATCACTGCGCAATTTCTAAGTCAACAGCGTTGATGGGAAGACATGGGAATTAAGGATTGGTTTGCTAAAAAAGAGCCCGTCATTGAGGAAAAAAAACAAGAATTCAATGTGCCTCTACCTGAATTAGACAAGGATGCTTTGTTTGAGGAAACCTTGGAAGCCTTGAGTTCGGACGAGGTCGAATTGGAAGAAGAATTGGTCATTGAAACTGTTCCAGAATATGATTCTGGGGAGGTTGAAATTGAGGATTTACTCGAAAATGAAATGCAGTCGAATTATGAATTAAATACGGTCGAAGAAACAGAAATCGAAGACATGTTGGAGAATGCTGAGATAATTGGAGACCTTCCAGAGGAAGTAGATTTGTAATCAAGTAATTTCTATCCATGCAAGGGACACTATTAGATAGGAAAATGTTTAGCAACAAGCATGAAGGTGAAAAGTGGCCTATTGTTTACCACTCTCCTTCTATTACAAGCAATGGCTGGCTGTACAAGCCAAGTTTTGGATACAACCGTTGACCCAAAGGCCGCTTTTACAGCGACACCAAATAAGATACAGCAAGGTGAAGAGATAACTTTCGATGCTAGAGATTCCGACCCTATAGAAGGTATGATTTCAGAATTCAAATGGGATTTCGGTGACGGAAATCAAGCTACAACGATTTCTGCATTTACCTCACATCAATTCACCAATTACGGAACGTTCAATGTAAAACTCACTGTAACTAATGATCAGGGCGGAACCGATTCAACAAATGTGATGGTAAAGGTCAACGGTGCACCTCAAATGAATCTAACATATCCTGAAGAGGTCAGAAGTGGCGACATAATCGTCTTGGATGCTTCGAGAACCTTTGACCCAGAAGGAGCAAACATGGAGTATAAGTGGGATTTGAACCACTTAGAAGATTCAGACGGCGATGGCGACCCCCGTAATGATGTTGATTTCTCTGAGCCGATATTGTATTTGCCCACTAATTCAAGTGGAACTATTGCAGGTTCACTGGTTGTTGATGATAATGAAGGTGGGGTTAGCATCGAATTTTTCAATATCGAAATCAACCCTCGAAAGTACAAGGTTGCTTGGGTCGAAGATACCCTAACTTGGGATTACGAAGAATATCTCGCCCAAGGAGAAACTTGGGAAGATAATATGACTCCAGGAGACGGTGCTAGAATATTATCATTCGAAGCAGTACTTGAATTGCAAAGAGATATCTTACTCCCTCCAGATAATTTTACCCTTTCGTTAAATATAGTGGAAGACGGTTATAGAAAAACAGCGCGTACCAGCCCTGGAAATATTACTAGAAACGAGTCAACAACAGCAGAATTAAACGCATCGGACCTTAATCCACGTGGAGAAGAAGGAATTTATGAGGCGGATAGCGCTGAACAATTACTTGAGCAATTAATGAACGAACCGCGTGCTAGGTTCGGTCAAGGTGAGTGGATTTGGTCTGTGGTCGCTCAAGACGCAGACCCAGATGCATACATACCTGGTACAGTAGATCCCGATGGAGGAAACGATTGGACTTTAAAAATCAAGATAAGGGTACTCGTTCCAGAACTCAGAGAAGTTGCTGAGGAATAATCAATTGAAATCGATTGGTTGCACGGTTTTCCAATTTGCGTTCGCTAATTTTTTTGCCTTTCCATCAGCAATAATTGGATGAATATGATTTAATCGTCCGTGCATGCCTGTCACACTGAATTTGACTCTAAGCTCGACTTGCCTGTCTCTTTCAGCGGCCTCCATTTGGTCAGAATCTAAATCAATACTAGCCATCTCCTTTCCCGATGTAGCAGAACTGATTGAGAATTTAGTTCCACGGACGTGTGCCCTAGGTCTGAAATCCATGTCGTTGGGATTATTCATTCCAACTTCTAAGTCAATAGAAAGTAAATCACGAATGCCAACTCGCTTGATTGTGATAGTGTCAACCATGTCGCTCGATTCACGCCAGAAGCCCATGCTTCAAAATCTATCCGATGATTTGGGACCTGTGGGATATTACCCTATTGTTTGATAATGGTTGATGTTGATTTTTTGGTTATGTCACCACCTACCATTGGAATAGGCACTCAAAAAAAGGCTAGACTGAGAAGTTTGAAGGACGAAATTAAGCGATTTATTTTTGCAAATCCTGGTTGTAGTGCACAATCAATTGTTTCATATCTATCAAACGACAAGAAATTTAGGAATCACGGATTAACCCCTAGGAAGGTGGGATTCTTCATCCCGAGGCATCTCAAATCTGACATTAAGTGGTGGCAAGACCATTCTGCCGGTCGTCGTGTGTACGGGCCTGAAGAAAGTGAGTAAAAACTCCATTTTTTGATGGAAATTTTGCAATCATTATCTTTATGAACCCTCGACGAAGAACAAAATTTGATGGTAAAACATCGAAAATCCGACGACCTTGTCGAATCAATCGACAATGCTATCGATTTTCTTCTCCAAGCGAAAGCAAATGGAGAAATTATCGATATTAGATGGGAAGTGAAGATTTTCTTCACTCCTGAACAGTCAGAAGGTCGAGAATCCGTGCGTCTTAGACATGACACACGCTGGAATTAGGAGCATGGTATCCTTTCCAAAGAAAAACTAGGCGCGTGCTGACAACACGCACCCCTCGCCCGCCATAGTGGGCGAGGGGGATGCCAATAGGAAATCCATTTTTTAGGGCAAAAATAGCCGACAATATCAAAGTTAGAATTAATTGAGATTATACAATGAGCGGTGCAACTGCATATTTTGACCTCGATGGCACTCTTCTTGATGCATCAAGTGAAAGAACACTGACAGCGACAATCGCTAAACGTCGCCCATGGAGGATTCCATGGGGCACTCTGATGTGGACTCTTGGTTGCGTGGGTAATTTGCTTCGATTACGCTCAGTCTACGATGCTACACGGAATCGTGGACATCTATCACTATGCAGTTGGAAGTACCTTGATTCATATTCGAAAGAATTGGTTGAATCCAAGCTTGGAAAAATGATTCCAATTCCAGCCTTGGAGAGGCTTGAATGGCATAGAGAACAGGGGCATCGCCTTGTTTTAGTGACAGCGACAGTGAAGCCGATGGCGTTAGCGATGGGCGAATATCTTGGAATGGATGCAGTTTACGGCTGTGGCCCAAAGGAGATGAAAGGCATGCTATCTGGGTCGGAAATAGGTTGGGAACTTCCGAGAAGGAAAGGCAAGGTCCCAATTGTACAAACAGACGCAAATATGGCCGGTCATAATTTAGCGGATTGTTGGGGCTATGGGAATACATATGCAGATTCTTTCTTTCTTGAAATAGTAGGAAATCCCGTAGCAGTTAACGCAAAAGGCAAATTCAAGAAAATAGCACAAAGTAAGGATTGGTTACAATTTACCTGGGTTATGGAATAGCCCGTCGTGCTTAAATGGGGAGGGCAGGTCGACGGTTTGGGCCCTATAGTGTAGCCTGGATATCACAGTGGCTTGCGGAGCCACGAACCCGTGTTCGAATCGCGGTGGGGCCGCCATCATTCTTCTTCGATTACAAGTTGTACACGTTGGTCCAACGCCGCTCTCGCTGAAGCATTCATTAACGGAAGAATAGCCGTAGCCGCACAAATCATCATACAAAATCCACAGAGATAACCAGATATCTTGTTGGCAAGAATCATTGCTGGAGGGAGCATTTCTACAGAGATATTGTAAATCAGATAATTCGCATAAACCCCTCCAATCGCAGCAACTGAGGCACCCGCCAGTGCAGACTTTGGTCCAATAGATTTCAGTCTAAGAAGCTGGATTCCGCCAAAACCAATGGCTATGCTTCCGAATAGGACGCTAACTCCTCTAATGGTGTATGCTCCACTATCCCTTGCTTCATCATGGAAATCCTGATATTCAGCATCTGTGATATTCTGGTCGTTAGCTTCTCGTACATTGATTAGCAAAGCATCTAGTTCTTCTTGGGACAAATCGTCCGTATTTGCTAAAGATAAATCACCATATGCTACTAGGCCCATAGAAATCGAACCAAGAATCAGAATAATAGCGATAGTTTTCGGACCTTTCCGATCAGGCCTGGTCGCAAACAAGTCCATTGGAGGAGCACTGTTCACAGAATCACTCATTCTAACAGAAATCTCGTCACTCAATCGAACCCACCAAACCTGCTCT
>Ga0181581_10001146_pt1 | contig 20401 bp, 21 predicted proteins | sample 071ome_22_FD_132433 | JGI IMG/M metagenome (GOLD analysis project Ga0181581, IMG submission 132433) | Coastal salt marsh microbial communities from the Groves Creek Marsh, Skidaway Island, Georgia - 071404AT metaG (megahit assembly) | ecosystem: Environmental > Aquatic > Marine > Intertidal... | reverse complement strand
CTTAGAGAAAAAGTATGTTGTATTCTCACCAGAAACACTTGAATTTATATCTTTATTTTCAAAAACAGTATTAGACATTATTACTCCCAAAAATTTATTACGGTTCAGTATAAATTATAAAATCAAAATGAACTATTTAATTTTTAAAAAGAAAAATTTATGACATTATGTCATTTCGACATTTGTTGTTTTATAATTTCTTTATGGAAGTTAGATCTAAGAGGTACTTTAACTACAACCCAAAGTTCAAAGAGTCTAAGATCATATATCATTCTAAATTTAATCCGTTACATTTGAGTAGAAATATTTTTAAGTTATTGATTTTAAATTAATTTAATCAAAAATTTTTTTCTTTACAATTTTGAGAAAAAGAGTATATTTCGAAATTAACCATTAAAGAATATTTTGGTTAACTTTGTTTATTTATTTTGTGGAGACAAAAATGAGCACAGATGATTATGATGAGTTTGAAGATGATGATGAAAAAGATTATGATTATGATGATGATGACGACGATTGGTATTAATTAATCGCCAAGACATGGACCCTAAATTATTCATAATTTAGGGTCTTACGTAAAAATATATAAATATCTCTCAATACCGATGAACTTGAAAGAAATTGCCTAGTCTTCAATGCGGTTCCAGAAAACAAACTTGACAAATTAGTAATAAGAACAATTGACGAGACTGGGTATTTATCGCAGTCATAATTTTTCTTGTATTCCTCATCACCATAACCAAAATCAAATAAAACAAAATCTTTATTGAATGATTTTTCAATAATTGAATTCAAAAGAAGCTTACCTGGAGAAAATTTTTGAAATGCATCATTATAAGAAGGAATTACATAATAGACCTTATCTTTATACTTAAAACCTATATGTGTAGCAACGAAGGTATTTTCAATATTAAGAAATGAGCTATGTAGAAGTAATTTTTTATGGAGAGATGAAAAAAATAAATGCATTTTATTTACATATGAATCTTCTATTAACTTTGAAAATGATTTAATTTCTTTTAAACGGTTTTTTTTATAGTTTAGTGATGTCGGGATTAAAGTTTGTGGCAAATTATCACAATCTATATCAACTAAATATTGATGATAATTTTTTGTGATTTGTGAAATTAAATATCTGGTTTTCTTTTTTTGTTTTGAAGAGATAAAAAAATTACTTTTTTTAAGCTTGTAAACATGCCCTCTATTGATTGTTAGAGTATTTCGAAACCTATATTTTGAAAGGTATGAATTATCTAGATTTTTAAAAATAACACAGTTATTGTAAAAATCTTTGTATATGGCTGATAACAGCGAATTTATTACCTCTTTATCTTTGTTATTTCTAATAATCTCATGATTCATTAAAAAAATGTATTGATCAATTAAATCATCGCCAATTAGATTGATACTTTTAAAAAAATCATCCTTAAGGTAGAGTGGAATTAATGCTGCAATTTTATTTTTATAGTAAGCTGAATATAAAAAAATTTCTGCGTTAGGATAAAAAACTTCAAGCCATGACTCACACCAATCATATTTGGTATATATGCTATCGTCCGTAGCTAGTTGATTAAGCAATCTCCATGATTCCTTGATATCTGTCAAATTTTTATATACTTTTATTTGTACGGACATATATCTTAAATCTTTGAAGGAGCTTCAACGGTAATGCAATTAAAGAAAAAACAGGCACATTTATATCTAATACAATGAATTTTGAACCTACTGAATAATGGTGTAACCCAACCGCTTTGGATTCATATAATTTTGGAGCGATTGTAAATAGATCATGCTCTTTATAAACTTTATCGGATATCTCCTTAACCTTACTAATAATAACGCTGTCACCGTAACACTTGTAGGATGTTTGAGAAGGTCTGAAATATGAACCATTAACCAAAAAAAAATTTCCTGCCATACGCTTATAATTACTTGAAACATTTTTTACCATTGACTTTTTTTTCAGGTTGTAGACCTTTAAGTGATTGTTTGGATATTTTCTCGCAGTGAAAAATAAATATTCTTGCCTATCGAAATTAAATAACGCTGGATCAATACAGCTTTTATTATGAAGGATACTAGATTCTATGCCGCTGCTCCCTTGAAAATAAACTCTAGTCTTTAAAGACTCAGAAGCCTCTGGCATAAACTTATTCTGAGATATGACATATGGAAATGATAAATGATATCTTTCAATCAGAATATCCTGAACTAGATGTTTTTTTTCATTAATTTTTAGAATAATTTTACTAATTATGCCCTTAGAAGAAAAATAGTTAAATTTCTCAACTAAGATCTCAATAACTCCATTTTCCTCTGAAAGTATGAAGGGATCTGCATAAAAAGTATATTTTGACTTAATATTTATATCACAAATAAATTTTGCTGGCAGAATATCGTCTGTATTCTTAGAAAAAATTTTCAGATACCATTTATCTAGATAAAACAATTTCCTTATGAAATTATTCAAAGTCTTCATCCTTGATTAAACTATCCAATTCCGTCTGCCAGTCACAAGGAGTTATTTTAAATTGATTGAAGATCTTATAGTTATCTAGGCAGGAATTCAGCGGCCTTTTTGCTTTGTAGAAATTGGCTTCCTGAGTTTTTATTGTTTCTAAATTAGAAAAATCATTTTTTATTTTTTTGAAGTTTGTGTATTTTTCTACTATCTTAGATGCAAACTCGAACCATGTTGTATATGGCTCACCTGAAAAGTTGTAAATACCCCATTGAATTTTCTTTTCTATAATTTTATGAATAATTGTTTTTAAGGCCAAAGCTATGCACCTAGCACTTGTTGGGCCGCCATATTGATCATCAATAATTCTTAATTTTTGTTTATTTTTATGGGCACTTAAGATTGTTTTAACAAAATTCTTGCCATATTTAGAAAATACCCAACTTGTTCTAACAATTATATACTTACATTTTGACCTAACAATTGCGGCATCCCCTCTTGCTTTAGTTATTCCATAAGAATTTATTGGGCAAGTTTTATCATTCTCATTATAAGAGCCTGTTTTTTTGCCATCAAAAACATAATCAGTGGATATATGCAAAAAAGGAATTCCCTCTCTGAGGCAAAATTCAGCTATTAATTTTGGAGAAACATTATTAATATTATTAGCCAAATCAAAGTTATCTTCAGCATCATCAACTTGGGTATATGCAGAAGCATTTATTACTAAATTTGGTTGGTAATCTAATAATAGCTTAAGACCATGACTTGGATTCTTACCCATATCCCAATCTGTTCTTGTGCAGGCGAAGAATTCAATATTTTCATCCGGTATCTCTGAAAGAATTGACTTACCGACTTGACCTGATGATCCGATTAAGAAAATTTTAAACTTCTTCACAAGATTTTATTAAGTCGAGGAAGCATGGTATCTTTTTGAGAAAGTAGAGGTGAGCTAATTGGCCAGTCAATATTCAATATGTCGTCATTCCAAACTACACCATAATCATCATTACTATTATATAGCTCTGTACATTTGTAAATAAAGTTTGCTTGCTCACTGAGAACACAAAAACCATGAGCATATCCTGGGGGTATCCATAGTTGCTTATGATTACTTGCTGAAAGTATTACTCCTACATAATTTCCGAATGTAGGGGAATTAGGATTTATGTCTGCAGCAACATCAAAGACCTCACCAAAATTACAAGAAACCAATTTTCCTTGTGGTCTTTGTTTTTGATAGTGAAGTCCTCTTAGAACATCTTTGTAAGAATATGACTGATTATCTTGGACAAAATTTTCTTTTATGCCAATTTCATTGTATCTTTTTTTATTAAAAGATTCTTTAAAAAAACCTCTGGAGTCTTCAAAAACATCTGGTGTAATTATCATCACTCCTTTCAATTTTGTTTCGCAAACATCCATATTTATGTTAATAAATTTTTCAGATACATTCCATATTCAGATTTACCATATTTGTTTGTGATGCTCTTTAAGTCATCAATTTTTATCCAACCTTTTTTATAAGCAATTTCCTCAAGGCAAGCTATTTTTAAACCTTGTCTTTTTTCGATTGCCTCTACAAAACTACCAGCCTCCATAAAGGATTGATTTGTACCTGTATCAAGCCAAGCAAACCCCCTATTAAGCAAGGCAACATTTAACTGTTTATTGCTTAAGTATGTCTTGTTAATATCTGTAATTTCTAATTCACCTCTAGCGCTTGGCTTAATATTTTTTGCAATTTCTATTACGTTGTTGTCGTAAAAATATAATCCGGTCACTGCGTAGTTTGACTTGGGGTTTGATGGTTTTTCTTCAATAGATATTGCTTGCATTTTTTCATTAAACTCAACTACGCCGAATCTTTCTGGATCAACAACATGATATCCAAAGATTGTAGCTCCGAGTTCATTACTTGCTGCTTTCTCAAGAATATCAATCAAGCCATGACCATAAAAAATATTATCTCCAAGAATTAAGCATACGCTATCATTACCAATAAAACTCTCCCCAATGAGAAAAGCCTGCGCTAAACCGTCAGGACTAGGTTGAATCTCATAACTTAGTCTGATGCCATATTGATTCCCATCTCCCAACAGTCTTTTATAGGATTCAAGATCTTCAGGCGTTGTGATTATTAGAATATCTCTAATGCCAGAAAGCATAAGCACTGATATTGGATAAAATATCATTGGCTTATCATAGATGGGTAAGAGTTGCTTTGATACACCCAAAGTGATTGGGTAAAGTCTAGTTCCAGAACCACCTGCTAAAACAATTCCTTTCATCTAGGCACTATTCCCAATTCTTCCAAGTTTATAATCTCCACTTAAAACTCTCTCCCACCAATTTTCATTAGTTATATACCAAAGTACTGTTTTACTTAATCCTGAGACAAATGTTTCTTTAGGTTTCCATCCTAGTTCGCTATGAATCTTAGTGGCATCAATAGCATACCTTACATCATGACCAGGCCTATCTTCAACAAAAGTAATGAGATCTGTATATTTGTCAATTTTTGAAGGTTTATTTGGATAAATCTCTTCCAAAATTGAACATATTGATTTCACAACATCAATGTTTTTTACCTCATTATGCCCACCAATATTATAAGTCTTACCTGCCTTAGCTTTTGTTCCTGCTAGAATCAAGGCGTCTGCATGGTCATCAACATGTAGCCAATCTCTAATTTGTTTGCCGTCACCATAAACTGGTAAACTTTTGCCTTTAATTGCATTTAGGATAATGTGAGGAATAAGCTTTTCAGGAAATTGGTATGGTCCGTAATTGTTTGAACAATTAGTTATCACCACTGGAAGGCCATATGTCCGATTCCAGGCTCTTACAAGATGGTCAGAACTTGCCTTGGAAGCAGAATAAGGTGAACTTGGATCATAGCAGGTATCTTCTTTAAAAAAAGCCTCATTGCTATCAAGATCTCCATAGACTTCATCAGTTGAAATATGATGAAATCTGAAATTTTCTTTCCTCTGGCCGCTTAAACTTTGCCAATAAAGCCTTGCTTCATTTAACAAATTAAAAGTGCCTAAAATATTTGTTTCGATAAAAATTTTTGGGCCATCAATTGACCTATCTACATGACTCTCTGCTGCCAAATGCATAATAATATCAGGCTTGAAATCATTAAAAATTTTTCTAATAGCAGAATTATTTCTTATGTCTTCCTTAACAAAAAAATATCTTGATGACTTTGATACTTGAACAAGAGAATCAAGATTTCCAGCGTAAGTAAGTGAGTCAATATTTAAAACCTTATGCTCAGAATGATTAATAAGATTTCGAATAACCGCCGAACCAATAAAACCAGCTCCGCCAGTAACAATAAAATTCATATATTTCCTTGGTTAAATAAAAAGTTATTGGCCTTCAGAAAACCTTCAAAAGTTCCACAATCATATCGAACGCCTTCAAATTTATATGCAAGCACTTTTTTCTTTTCTACTAAAATCTGCAATGCATCGGTTAATTGAATTTCTCCATTTTGATCTGGATGTATTTTTTTTAAAGCTTCAAATATATCATTGGAAAGAATATATCTTCCTATAACCGCGAGATTTGAATCAATGCTTTCCGGATCAGGTTTTTCAATGATACCATTGACAAAAAAAGTATCTTTTGCAATTTCTAGATCGTCCAAAGTAACTATTCCATAATTATTCACATGTTCTTTTTCTACTTCTTCAATCGCAATAATGCACATGTCAGGAAACTTCTTACTAATTTCCAGTAATTGACCAATAACAGGAAAGCTTTCTGAGTAGCATACATCATCGGGCAATGCAACAACAAAACTTTCATCATTAGATAAACTCTGAATTTCACTTATAGCATTACCAAGTCCAAGCATTTTTTTTTGATTCACAAAAGAAAAATTACAATTCATAATTAATGTATTAATCGAATCAAGCAGACTATGTTTATTTTTATTAGTCAAAAAACTTTTAATCTCAAATGAAATTTTAAAGTAATCCTCGATAGCGTTCTTCAATCTATTTTTTATAATTACAATGTCACTTATTCCAGCATGAAAAGCTTCTTCCACACTGTACTGAATAATTGGTTTAGTTCCAAGTGGAAGAAGCTCTTTAGGAACTGATTTTGTAACGGGTAGAAATCTTGTGCCATAACCGGCAGAGGGTATAAAACATTTCTTGATTGCTGTCATAACTTAGATAACTTCTCTTTTAGAATTTTTTTACCCGCCTCAACACCAGGCTGATCATATGTATTTATTTGTAAAAAAGACCCAATACATGAGACAAGCAACTGAAATCTATACATAAGCTTAGCAATATTTTTTTCGTCAATTTCGGAGATTGTAATGATATCGCAGGGAATATCTTTTTCAATAATAAGCGACTCATATGTTGATTCAGCTTGAAGATTAATAAGCTCATTGAAGCTTTTTCCGTTAATGTAATCTAAACCAAAATCTGAAAAAACATCGTTTTCAGGAACAATTGTATGATCATTAAGGTTTTCAATTTTGAAAAAAGTTACTGTCTTATTTCTAACACCCTCTTTTATAAGCTGCAAAAAACTATGTTGATCCTCAGGGCCAATTAGAGAAATAGGTGTTAGTCCTTGTCTAGTTCCGTTATGGTTAATTTTACCCAATGATTCAGCCCAGAGTTGAACATACCATTTATTAAACTCCGAAAAAACAGACGAATATGAGAAAATAATATTATTGACAAACCTATTTTTATTTTCAACAAGAAACCTTGCCTTATTTATGATGTGCTCATAATAATAGGCCTTATTAAAAAAACTTTCATGCACCTCTCTGCACCCCGATAGAAGTCCATAAATATCTGCACCTATCATAGACAAGGGAACTAGTCCCACCGGACTAAAAACAGAAAAACGTCCGCCAACATTCTCTGGTATTAAAAAAATAGGGATCTTTGTGCTTAAGGCAAATTTATACAAAGAAGTATTTTTGCCTGCAACTATCGTACAGTTTAAGTGGGTAATTTTAATCTTTTCGTATAAAAATTTAAAAATCGCAATTGGCTCAAGAGTGTTGCCAGATTTTGATATTAATACAAAATGACTATCAGATAAATTGAGATTTGAAATCACAGAATTTATATGAACAGGGTCAATTGTATCAATAAAAAATAGCTTTTTACGAAATGGTTTGGTATTTTTTAAAAATTGATAGATGGCTTTTGAGCCAAGACTGGAGCCTCCAATACCTATAACAACTATAGAATTTTGTTTGACTTTTTCAGAATGAGATTTAATTTTCTCTATACTACTATATGGCAAAGAAAAATAACCTACACTTTGTAATTCATTTTTAATTTCTGCAAAAATAGCTTCATTTGGCCTAATTTCGTAAAAATTCCTTTCGTAGTTCATAATTTATATGTTTAGTTTATTAAAACTATTTTTGAATTATCATACCTTAATGATTTATTAAAAATAAATAGCAATATATAATTATTTGGATGAACTATAACGATATCAATTTTAACAATAAACAAATACTAATCACTGGTGGGGCTGGTTTTATTGGTAGTAACCTAGCTTTATATTTTGAGAAAAATTTTCCAGAAGCAAAGATTGTTATTTTCGATTGCTTTCGAAATGGTGAGAAATTTGAGAATGGTAATCTTAAGAGTTTTGGCCATTATAAAAATTTGATTAATTTTTCAGGAAAAATTATTTGTGGAAATATAAATTCAAAGTCTGATTTGAGTCTTCTAAATGATTACAAATTTGACTTCATATTCCATCATGCGGCTATTTCTGACACAAGAGTTTATAATCAAGAGGAAGTTTTTAAGACAAATTTAAATTCATTTTATTGGCTACTAGAGCTTGCTAAAAGTCACAAAGCGATAATAATTTATGCCAGCTCAGCTGCAACTTATGGCAGTCTTCCCTCTCCTCAAACCGTAGGTTCAGAATTACCAGAGAATCCCTATGGCTACAGCAAATTAGCGATGGACAGAGTTGCAAGAAACTATGTCAAAGAAAATCCTAAGGTTAAAGCAGTTGGGCTAAGATTTTTTAACGTTTATGGTCCAGGTGAATATTTTAAGAACACAACTGCATCTATGATTATTCAGTTAGGCCATCAGTTGCTTAAGGGTAATTCGCCAAGACTTTTTTTTGGTTCTGAAAAAATTTACAGGGATTTTATATATATTGATGATGTCATTCAAGCGAACATCAAATCATGCAGCTCTCCAGAAAGTGGAGTTCTCAATGTGGGGACAGGTGCAGCCCGAAGTTTTAAAGATATAGTTGATATTCTTCAGCATGAGCTTGGAACGAATTTAGCAATTGAATTTTTTGATAACCCTTATAAAGGCTATCAATTTCATACACAAGCCGATATTGAGCTAACAAAAAAATTAATTGGATTCACACCTTTATTTTCCCTTGAAAAGGGAATTAAATCCTATATACCCTATATTAAGAATACTTTTGGAGAATCATTAGAATGATCTATGATAGCTTAAGGTATTCAGAAAAAAAAATATTAGTCCTTGGGGACTTAATGCTTGATCATTATCTATTTGGCTCATGTGAGAGAGTTTCTCCTGAAGCTCCTGTTCCAATAATAGATGTCAACAGAGAGTCATACTTTATCGGCGGTGCAGGAAACGTTGTAAAAAATTTAATTGGACTTGGCTGCAGTGCTTCAATAATAAGTGTTATCGGTACTTGTAATATTTCTAAAGAAATTACTAAGCATCTTAAGAACTCTGGAGTTTGTCCAGATTACCTTATTACTGAACAAGGAAGAATCTCCTCAAAAAAAACTAGGGTTATATCCTCTCATAATCAAGTTTTAAGATTTGATTCTGAATCAAAAGACCCTGTAAGTCCTTTAACTGAAGAAAAAATCTTGGAAAGATTCTATAAAATATATGAAAATTTTGACTTAATCATCTTATCTGATTATGGAAAGGGGGTTCTTACAGATAGAATATGTCATGAAGTTATTCAAGCTGCTAGAAGAAAAGCTGTTAAAGTAATTGTTGACCCTAAAGGGACAGATTACTCGAAATATAAAGATGCTTATTTACTAACTCCAAATAAAAAAGAGGCAAGTGAAGCTACCGGCATAAACATTAACGATGAATCTAATTTAAAAAAAGCCTTACTTCATCTTAAACAGAATTTATCTCTTGATATTTCATTAATCACCCTAAGTGAAGATGGTATTGCCTTTTTAGATAATGAATTTGCCCAACTCCCTACAGCCTCAAGAGAAGTATTTGATGTTACTGGTGCTGGCGATACCGTAATTGCCTCTCTTGGTTTTGCCATAGCAAACAATCTAACATTAAAAGAGTCAGTATTTTTTGCCAATCTTGCCGCAGGAATAGTTATTGGAAAAATTGGAGCATCCTCAACAAGTCTCGAAGAAATTATTCAATATCATGCAAACTATGATAAGTTTTTCTTTGAAAAGAATCTTATATCTCACTCAAATCTTGAGAATTTTATTGAGGAGTTAAAACTAAGAAAGAAGAAGATTGTTTTTACTAATGGGTGTTTTGACATAATTCATTCTGGGCATATCAAATACCTAAAAGAAGCAAGTCAATTAGGTGATATTTTGATTGTTGGGATTAATAGTGATGATTCCATTAGAGAGCTTAAAGGAAGTTCTAGACCGATAAACAACCTTGACGACAGAGTTTGTGTCCTTAGTGCCATGGAATTTGTTGACTTTGTAATACCTTTCGAAGAACAAACTCCTCTTAATTTAATTAAATTAATTAAGCCTGATGTGCTTGTTAAAGGTGGAGACTATAAAAATAAAAAGGTTGTTGGCTCAAATTTAGTGAAAGATGTCCGATTGATTGATTTTGTTAAAGGAAAAAGCTCAACTTTAATCATTAACAAAATTAAAGAAGCTTTATAGGTAAATTTAATTGATTATTTTATGGACTTCTGCCACTACTTCACTGGAATATATATCTTCCATGCACTTGTGATGGCCTAAAGGACACACTCTTTTCATGCAAGGTTTGCATTCTATTGTTTTTTCTATAATTACTGAATTTTCGTTTTTCCATTGAGAAGTTTGAGAGCTAAAAGTAGGCCCAAAGATTGCAATAGTTGGAATATTGAAAGCAGCAGCGATATGCATGGGGCCTGAGTCACCAGTTATAAGAAGAGATAAATTTGAAACTAGGTTAATTAGCTCGGAGACAGTTGTCTTTCCTGCGTAATTAGAAATAACTCTATTAGATTTCGATACACCTTCGACAATCTTGTTAGCAATATCAATTTCATTTGGCCCACCAAGTATTACAATATCAAATTCTTTAGGGAGTTTATTAATAGTATTAACATATTTTTTTAATGGCCAGCACTTAGCGGAACCATAAGAGGCTCCTGGGTTTATGCCTACAAGCTTGTTTGGTGAATTAGGCTTAACATTAGATTTGAAAATTTTTAGTTTTCCTGCGATATAATTAGTATTAAGAGATTGATTTATAAACTGATTGTACTTAATTACTTGATGACCTGAGAATGTCATTTTATTGAATTGAAATTTGTATTTTGATTTAACAAAAAATTTCATTATCTTTGATCTGGTTGACCCTCTAAAAGAAAAATAATAATCAAAATTTCCAATATCGCTCAATGTTTTAAAAAAGCTGATTTTTCTCTTGAGTTCAATGTATTGTTTTCCATTTGGATGGTATTTAAAGAGTTCTAAACAATTTTTTGATCCCAAGAACACTACATCGCTAATCTGGAAATGCTCAACAATATTTTCTATAGCTGGTGTTGTCATAACCCCATCACCTATCCATGTTGGTAATTCAATTAAGATTCTCAATTCTTTCTTTCCTTTTTGCTCAAATGCCGCTCTTTTAATTTCAAATATTTGTAATAAGTTGAAGATGATGCAGCTAGAGAAATTATTAAACCCCTCCATCCATCTAAGAATCCGAATCTTAAAATAAAGATCTTAAAGAATGTAAAGATTGGCTTCATAAATAGAATAATCCAGGGGATTGATTTATTTTGATTAAACATTCCATCTGCAGAAATAGTTGAATATTTATTGAGCTTTAATAATTGTTGTGCAATACTCTTAAAGGGGTAATGAGTCATATTAGTAAAAAGTTTTGCAGTGCTTCCATCAACAAGAAGTTTCTCATGAACGAGATTGTTATCAAATGAAGCCTTGTCTCTCTTAGCAAATCTGAGTGTATAGTCAGGGTACCAGCCACAATATTTAATTTTTTTTCCAAGATAATAATTTTCTCTTGGAATGAAGTATCCACTGATTGTATCTTCATTCTTTAAAATATTCTCAAGATCATTTCTAAGCTCAGGCGTAACCCTCTCATCAGCATCAATAGATAAAATCCATTGATTTTTAGCCAAACCTAGTGCGAATTGTTTTTGTGGACCATAACCAAGCCATTCTTGAAAGTAGAAACTTTTAGTATATTTTTTACAAATTTGTTCGGTATTGTCTGTACTCCCAGAGTCAACAATGACAATTTCATCTACCCAGGAAATAGATTTCAAACATTCTTCAATATTGCTTTCTTCGTTATATGTAATTATTATTGCCGAAATCATCAAGGATATAATACTTAAAATAACAAGTTGTCAAAAAATAAATATAGCTTTAGCCAACACTGAAAATGAGATTCTCAATAATTATCATCCATAGAAATGGTGAAAAAAGACTTCTTAGACTTCTGAATTCTATCTATGCAGCTATTGAGTCCAATGATGAAGTAATAATCATAGATAACAATAGCCCAGATAAATCAATTGAAAAAGTTCAACAAAATAAAAAATTTAAAGATTTCATTTATATTTTAAATTCCTGCAATTTGGGTTATGGATCTGCAGCAAATAAGGGTATTAAAATTAGCAAGGGAAAATTTATATTAATTCTAAATAATGACCTTGTATTTAATCAAAATTTCTTATCCTTATTTGAGCAGACATTTGATAGTTTCCCCGATGCTGGTATGGTTACCGGCCAGCTATATGACCTTAATAAAAAAATAAAATCAACCGCTCACAATAACCCATCTTTTTCTTCAGAACTTGGTTTTTCCAAACCAAAAAAATTTTCCTTCAAGGGTATTTCTCAAATTGAGAATATGACTGGAGCTTGTATTGCTGTAAGAAAATCTATGCTGGCTGAAACTGGGGCCTACGATGAGGACTTCTTCTTCTATTTTGAAGAAACCGAATGGTGCATGAGAATCAAAAAATTTAATTGGAAAATTTATCTCAATCCTGATATTCAAATATTTCATGAGGGAGGAGGCAGTACCAAAGAGGTTCTATTTCCAGCAAGAATGGAATTCTTAAGAAGTAGAAAAATTTTCTGGAGAAAAGTTTTTCCTAGCTATCAATATAAAATCTTATCTATAACTTTTATATTAAAGCTATTCTTTAGAATCGTTTTTTACCTTTGTATGTTTATTATAAGTTTTGGATTAAACAAAAGGTTTGCTTATAAACTAAAAGAAAAGGTACTTCTTCTAATTTTTATCTCTATGGGAATGCCAATAAAATGGTGTATTCCAAGAGAATAATACTAAATTTTCTTAGCTCTATTAATTAAACCAGTTAATAAAGAAACTAAAAAGACAAAAAGAATTATTGATTTTTGGTGGGCAAAAACAGCATTGTTGGCAGCATAAAAAATATAATAAACTGTTAAAGCGAATAGGCTATTTGATAATGCTTTGTCAGATCTATTATCCTTAAAAGAGTATATTAGAGCCATCCCAAAAATTAATAACAAAACAAATAATCCGGGTAGTCCATAGAAAACAATAGCTGATACAAATTCATTATGTGGGTGATTGAATATTGAAATAATTCCATGTATTTTTTTGTCATCAACTAAATCTTTAACTTTTTGTTTATAGTTATTTTTTCCCACACCTAAAAGATAGTCTTTTTCAACTATAAAATAACTAGCTTTATACATTTCAAATCTAGCGATAAGACTGTCAACAGCTCGCCATTCAATGCCCCTGTTTTCAATATATTTGTGAATGTTTTCTATCGATATGTCAACTCTTTGTTTAACACCAGTAGACGGGATTGAGTAGGCTATTAAGAGAGAACATACCAAAAAAGTTAATAAAATAAATTTCTTAATCACTCGGAAATTGAATCTAAAAAAAACAAGACTTGAGAAAGTGAGAATATAAGCTATCCAGACACCTCTTCCACCTGAGTAAATCATTGAAATAAAACCTAGAATAAATGCCATTAGGAAAAATAAATTTATCCAAGATTTATTTGTTTTCTTTATTTGTAATAAAGATAATAGCGAAAAAAGTCCAGAAAAAAAAGTTTGCATACCCTTTATGGATGTCCAATCAAAAAAAGTGGAGGGGAGCATCCAATTCAAGCCAAAAACTATTGCGGCTATTCCTATCCCAGCAAAAATCCAGTTTTTACTAAAATCTGAGTTTTTAACGAAAAAATAAATTGGGATGATAAGTAAAAACCGAGACACAAAATCAATTTCTCTTACCTCTCCACCATGATAAAAAGTTATTGAACTTATTACTATAAAATATAAAACAAAGGAGGAGGTAAAAAGAAAATCTTCTTTAGAAAATGACCAATTTTTTCTATTCAAAACTAACCAAATTGAAGCAAAAATCAAAACTAGTAATACTAGATGACTAGCTTTAGGAACAGACAAAGTAAGTGGAAAATAAGCTAGGCAAATTAATCCAATAATGTTTAAATAAGTATTATTTAATTTTGTCATTAATTCAATATTTAATCCCACATGAGAACTTTTGCCAAAGCTAGTAGTTCATTACTATTCTGGTTTATTTTATACCTTCTTGCTCATGCTCTAATTAGAGTTTTTCTCTCCGAGACCATTCAAGTAGATGACAGAGAACAAATAATTCATGCTCTATCTTTAGATTATGGTTATCGAATGCCTCAGCCCCCTTTATATAGTTGGCTATCTTTTTTCTTTTTCGAATTGTTTGGAATATCAATTTCTACCCTAACCACTTTGAAATATATTTTGTTATTTTTTACAGGCTATTTCATATTAAGAATATCTGACAAAATTCACAAAAGGAAGCAAAATCAAGGCCTAGTATTAATGTCATTTTTACTCATGCCGTCTTTCTTTTGGCATATGCATATGGGCTTCACGCATACCATTTTGCTTGGGCTCTCAATAGTTCTTACTTTCTATTCACTTATTTTGTTATCAGAAAATTCTTCTGTAAAAAATTATTTATTTTTAGGACTCGCAATATCCCTAGGTTTTTATTCAAAATATAGTTATGCAATATTCTTTCTTTTATTGGCAACTTCTGTCTTTATCGCCAAACCTTTTAGGAGAATTATTCTTGACAAGAAAATCATTATTTCATTAATTATATTTCTACTGACATACTCGCCTCATCTTTTATGGCTTATTGATAACCTTCAAGGTATTGTTCAGATGATGGATAACAGGCTACAAGTGAATAAATTTGAAATAAACTTTATTACCAATGTTGCCAATATTTTTCTGAGTCTTCTGGGTTTTATATTTCCTTTAATTATTTTCTACAGTTTTGGATTTAGAAAAATTTACAAAGGCATTATTAAAAAACCAAAAAATAGTTTCTTAAGCCTCTTGAATAATTTTTATTTGATATTGTTATTTATTATTATTGTTGCTAGCGCACTTCATAGCTTCCCAGAAGTAAAAGTAAGATGGCTTCATCCCGTAATGATGCTATTTCCATTTTGGTTCTTTCTTTTAATCGAAGAGCTGAATTATAAATTTACAAAAAATAGTATAAAGTTTTTCTACACTTTGATTTTCGTCGTTAATTTATTTGTTTTTGGGGTAAGAATAATACAAAATACGATTGGTCCAGGTTTGGGACATATTAGTCGACTGAATATTCCATATGCTGAATTATTAAAAAAAATACCTAGAGGATTTCTTGATAAATCTGATTTTATTTTTACTAAAGATTTTGATTTATTCGCTCATTCTCTTACATCACTAGATAAAAAGACAGAAATTTCGGCAATCGGCGCTCCTAACTACTTTACTAGAAGTCCGAATTTCAAGAATTGTTTAATTTTGAGTAAAACCAAAACTAAGGACAATATAGAAATAAGACAAAAAGTTGGGTCAAAGGATTTCTCTATTTACTATGAGATTAAGGAAATTAAAAATTGCAACTAATTAACTTCTTTTTCTTTCCTTATAAACATTAAATTTCTTACATACACAAATAATCCAAGTCCCTGTCCAGCAATAAAAACAGGATCCTGTCTTAAGAGCGCATAAGTGAATAATGTTATACCGCCAGCAAGACTAAAGTACCAAAAAGCAATTGGAATAATACTTTTTTTATGTTTTTCACTATATATCCATTGAATTACAAATCTCATTGAAAATAATGCCTGTCCCAAAAAACCAAGAATTAGCCAACTTGTAGGAATCTCTTGCATACTAAACCTCCTTTACAAGAATAATTTTAGATCTTTTTTGAAGCCACCTTACTCCTAACATATCAGTAATTCCAACCCAAAAACGATTATTGAATCCATACTTTGAAACCCCTTTAGTCCTTGGTCGATGATTAACCTTAATAGATCTAACTTTCCCGCCATTCATTTGATGAAGCGCTGGGAGGTATCTATGCATGTGGTCAAAAAAAGGCAGATCTAAAAAACGATTTCTTGAAAATAATTTAAGTCCACATCCAGTATCAAGTACGCCGTCTTTTAGAATCAAGTTACGTAGTTTATTAGCATACCTTGATGAAAAAATCTTTAAAGCACTATCCATTCTTTTTGCCCTGAAACCGGCAATCATATATGCATTAGTATTTTTATTAAGTTTCAAAAGCTCTTCATACATTAATGGAATATCTGATGGATCGTTTTGACCATCTCCATCAATTGTTGCAATCCATTTAGATTTAGAATGATTCACTCCAGTGTATACAGCAGAAGATTGACCATAATTTTGTTTATGATGGATAATCCTTATCCTTGAATTTTCTTTTGCAATTTTCTTCAAATTTTCAAGAGTATTATCAGAACTATGATCATCTACAAATACAATTTCGAAATCATAATTTTTTAACGCCAGATTTATCTCCTGATTTAAATCGGAGATATTTTCTGCTTCATTAAATACCGGGACTACTACTGAAATATCCATGACTAGTTTTCAAAAAAAATCTATATACTACATTAATAATTCAAACCTAATAGACAGTTGTTAAAAAAAGTAATTTTCCTAGATAGAGATGGAGTCATTAATAAAGAGATAGGTTATCTTCATAAAGTTGATGATTTCGTATTTATTCCTGGTGTTTTTGAAGCTCTCAAGTATTTAAGATCCTTAGGTTACCATTTGATTGTAGTTACGAATCAATCAGGAATCTCAAGAGGTTATTATTCAATTGAAGATTTTGAGATTCTAAACAACTGGATGATTAATAAATTCCTAAAAAACGATATAGAAATACTTGATGTTTTTTATTGCCCTCATCATCCTGATGAATTATGCGATTGCAGGAAGCCAAAATCTGGTCTCATTGTTGAGGCTAAAAAAAAATATTTGATTGATCTAACCTCATCCTGGATGATTGGCGACACTGAAAAAGACATTGAAGCAGGAATTAGTGCTGGAATTAAAAATAATATTCTTGTCAGAAGTGGTCATACAATCAATGAAAAGACAACAAAAACAAACATCATAATTAATTCGATTAAAGATATAACTAGAGTGATTACTTCATAGTAGGGTAGTGCTTTTTAAACCACTCGGAAAAATTTCTGACGCCCTCAGTTACTGATGTTGAAGGACTATACCCGAATTCATTTGATAAATCAGATATATCTGCATAGGTATCTGGGACATCTCCAGGCTGAATTGGTAAAAATTCTTTATTGGCTTCTTTGCCTAAATTAATTTCAAGTTCTCTAATATAGTCGAGCAGGTTAACAGGGTTATTATTGCCTATGTTATAAATTCTATAAGGAGCACTTGAAGATGAAGGGTCAGGATTAAATGAATCCCAATTTGGATTCGATCTTGCTGGATTGTCAATGACTTTAATTATTCCATCTATAATATCATCAATATACGTAAAGTCTCTTCTATGGTTCCCATAGTTAAAGACCTTAATTGTTTCTTCTTTTATAATAGAATTGGCAAATTTCTGAAGAGCCATATCAGGTCTATCATAAGGTCCATAAACTGTGAAGAATCTTAAACCGGTTGTTGGAATATGATAAAGATGACTATAGGTATGAGCCATCAGCTCATTTGCTTTTTTAGTTGCCGCATAAAGGCTTACCGGATGATTCACCGGATGATGGACCGAGAAAGGCTGTTCAGTATTTAGACCATATGTTGAACTTGAAGAGGCATAAACCAAATTTTGAACCTTAGACTGTCTGCATCCTTCAAGAATATTTCCAAACCCAACAAGATTTGTATCAATATATGCATAGGGATTTTCAATTGAATATCTAACTCCTGCTTGTGCAGCTAGATTCACAACACAATCAAAGCTTTCACTAGCAAAAATTTCTTCTATAAATACCCTATCTTCAATGTTCTCCCTATGGTGATAATAGTGGGGATGGTTGATATGTCTAGATAATCTCAATTCTTTTAATTGAGGGTCATAATAGTCATTGTGATTATCAATGCCAACTACCTTATTTCCTCTTTCTAATAATTTAATAGAAAGTGCTGAACCTATAAAACCTGCGCTTCCTGTAACTAAAATTTTCATATTTGACTAGTCGGAATTAAAAATATCTCTGGTATATACTTTTTTCTTAACATCAAGAATTTCATTTGTTAATCTATTTGCAACTATCACATCACACATCTTTTTAAACTTATTTAGGTCGTCAATTATTCTAGAATTGAAAAAAAGCTTATTTGTCCCTGAAGAAAGCACTGGTTCATATACCACTACTTCAATTCCTTTAGCTTTGATTCTTTTCATGATGCCTTGAATAGAGGAGGCTCTGAAGTTATCAGAACCGCTTTTCATAATCAATCTATACACTCCAACCAATTTAGGTTTTCGAGCTATTATTTGATCAGCAATAAAATCCTTTCTAGTTGAATTAGCCTCAACAATTGCACCAATAAGATTATTGGGCACATCTTCGTAATTCGCTTTTAATTGCTTAGTATCTTTGGGAAGGCAGTATCCTCCATAACCAAAAGATGGGTTATTGTAGTGGCTACCAATTCTCGGGTCGAGACCAACGCCTTTAATGATACATTTTGAATCCAGATTATGGATTTCAGCGTATGAATCAAGTTCATTAAAGTATGCAACTCTCATAGCCAGATATGTGTTGCTAAATAACTTTACCGCCTCAGCTTCAGTAGAATCCATATACAAGATATCAACCTGATCTTTGGCTGAAGCATGCAATAACATTTCAGCAAACGTTTTAGCTTCCTGGGATTTATCTCCTATAATAATCCTTGAAGGGTAGAGATTGTCATGCAAAGCCCTTCCCTCCCGAAGAAACTCAGGAGAAAAAATTATTTTATTATTTAAAAATCTTTTCTTTATTCCTCTTGTGTAGCCAACAGGAACTGTCGATTTTATTATTACAGTAGCATTAGGGTTAATATCTTCTATATCTTGCATAACCTTCTCAATAGATTCGGTATTGAAAAAATTACTATCGGTATCGTAATCAGTTGGAGTTGCAATAATAATAAAATTGGCAGAATTAAAAGCCAATGAAGCATCCGAAACCGCCTTGAGATTTAAATTTTTTTGCTTGAAAAAAGTTTCAATTTCACTATCTTCAATTGGAGAAATTCTATTATTGACATTATCAACTTTCTCTTTATCTATGTCATAGGCAGTTACATTATGAAATTGAGACAATAAAACTGCATTCGAGAGTCCTACATAACCAATTCCTGCAACAGTAATATTCATAAAAGTCCTTTGATTAAAGATAAGATCAATTCTGGCTTTATAAGATTTATTGAAAAATCTTGTTTATTGATTTTATATGCATCAACCTTGTTTCCATGGCTTATAGCTAAATTTTTATCGGTAATAAAACAATTCCTCTCGAGCGGTGTTGAGCCAAAAATAGTCACGGATGGGATATTTAATGCCCATGCAATGTGAGTAGGTCCTGTATCCCCACCAATAACTAAATCAGAATTAATAACCAGTTGTTTTAACTCTGAGAAATTCTCGCACTTAGTAATCTTAACTCCCTTAGACAACGATTGAAGTCTTTCAGCCATAGCTAACTCTTTATTTGAATGCCACAGGGCAACAAAGTTAGCTTGAAGTGCATTTACTATTTGAGCATATTTATCTACAGGATAAATCTTAGAATCAAAGGAAGCTCCTAAAACAATAAGAATTATTGGCTTACCCTCCCTAGCTTTTTTCGATGACAAATTAAAAAAAGGTTTTTTGCATTTGATCTCATGCTCACTCACAGGGATATCCAAAGCAGAAGCAACAATATTGATATATCTCATTACAACATTTTCATGATAGGGATATTGAAACTTCATGGAATAAAAGTAAGATGCAAAACTTTCTCTGGTGGAGTTTTTATCAAATCCAATTCTTTTTCTCGCTGGAATAAACCTAGTGATGACTGCAGATTTAATTAGCCCCTGTAAGTCAAAAACATAATCATATTTTTTGAAGGTTTTTAATTCTCTTAATCTTTTAAATAAAAGAATTAATGACTTGTTTTGCTTAATCTTTTTTAGATCTAATTTGATAACATTATCTATCTCAATACAATCATCTAATAAAGTTGAAAATTGATTATCTACAAACCAATCAATTGAAGCATCTGGGAATTTTTTCTTGATAAACTGAAGAACAATCATTGATTGAACAATATCTCCAATAGCTGAAAGTCTTACAATAG
>Ga0181581_10001143_pt1 | contig 20424 bp, 17 predicted proteins | sample 071ome_22_FD_132433 | JGI IMG/M metagenome (GOLD analysis project Ga0181581, IMG submission 132433) | Coastal salt marsh microbial communities from the Groves Creek Marsh, Skidaway Island, Georgia - 071404AT metaG (megahit assembly) | ecosystem: Environmental > Aquatic > Marine > Intertidal... | reverse complement strand
ACTGGAAACTACATCTTCTACCAGAACCGCCCTTACGATAGACAATTCATTTTTTGCGTGGGGTCGTGACAGCTACAACGAAGCGGGTGTTGCACAGGGTAGTTATAGAAACTCTGCTGGAAACGATGAATACAGAACAACTGGCGTGGCTGCATCTCAAGTCGCATTTAGTGCTGGCACTATAAATCTTCAGGTAGCAGCATCTGGTACAAATGGAAATACTATAAGTTGGACAGATGGGCTTGTCGTAGATAACAGCGGCAATGTTGGTATTGGCGCTACTCCGAGTGCTTGGTTATCTCAAGCGTCCACTTTACAGTTAGGAGGCAGAGTTTCTCTTGGCGCTGTTGGTAGTAATGATGACCTTCATTTAACCAGTAACGCTTATTATAACGGAACTGATTGGAAGGCGCAGGAAACTGCAACAGCTAGTAATTACTACATGACTGCTGGCACACACGTTTGGAGGTACGCAGCTTCAACAACAGCAGGTGCAACAGTAAGTTGGTCAGAGGCAATGCGCATTGGCTCTTCTGGCGACCTGTTAGTAGCTAAGACTGTTTCTGATACCTCAACTCCGGGAGTACGAATAAGTGGCACCAGTGCTGGCTTTGTTGCTCTTGTAAGGGATAGTGGAAGGCCGCTTTATATTCGCCGTAATACAACTGATGGCGACATAATTGAGTTTGCCAAAGACGGCACAACAGTCGGTAGTATTGGTAGTGAAGGCGGTGATTCTCTTTATATTGGTAATGGTGATGTTGGATTAAAGTTTTCGGGAGGTGCAGATGCAATACCAGCATTTAATCCTTCTACAGGCGCAGTAAGAGATGGGGCTATTGATTTTGGAACATCTGGTGCTCGCTTCAAAGACCTCCACCTATCAGGCACAGCTAATGTTGCTAATATTTCAGAAACTGTCTACGCCCTTACAGGCACAGCACTAGACCCTGCTAATGGCGGCATACAGACAAAGACACTAGCAGCTAATACGACCTTCACAGACTCATTGTCCTCTGGAGAATCTTTAGTCCTACAGCTTGAAGCAGGTGCGAGCTACACAGTAACGTGGCCTACAATAACTTGGGTGACAAGCTCAGGTAATACTGCGCCTACGCTGACTGCTAAGGACACACTGGTGTTCTGGAAAGTCTCTACAACTCTCTACGGTGCTTACACAGGAAGCTACGTCTAATGAGTAAGCTGGCAAAAGCTCTGACAGCAGCCGCAGGTAATGCAGGTGCAGGTGGAGAATCCGTCTATGTTGACGATGTGTTCTCTACTTATTTGTACACTGGCGCAGATGCTAATGAAACTGTCACTAATGGCATTGACCTTGATGGCGAAGGTGGTTTTGTTTGGATAAAACCAAGAACTTCTACAGGTAGTCATTTGCTTTTTGATACAGAAAGGGGAACTGGCAAATATTTAGTATCTAGCTCAACAGCAGCAGAGGCAACATACAATCCATATTTATCTTCTTTTAATTCTGACGGATTTACTACTTTTGCTTTTGCTCCTGCTGACTACGTCTCTTGGACATTCCGCAAACAAGCAGGTTTCTTTGATGTAGTTACTTATACGGGTAACGGGACTGCGGGTAGGACTGTAAGTCATAATCTTGGTTCGGTTCCCGGCTGTATCATAGTAAAAAGAACAGATAGTGCTAATGGATGGGCTGTATATCATAGAGCGATGGATGCTACAGCACCCGAAGATTGGATGATGCGATTAAACGCAACAAATGCAAGATTTGATTTAACTCCATCAAGATGGAATGACACTGCTCCCACTTCTACAGATTTTACTCTTAGCGATAATGACGAAGTAAATGGCTCTGGCGCAACCTATGTAGCCTACCTATTCGCCCACGATGACCAATCATTCGGTGATGATAGTGATGAGTCTATTATTAAGTGTGGGAGTTATACGGGTAATGCGACAGAGAGATCTGTTACTCTTGGCTGGGAACCTCAGTTTGTGATGATAAAGAATACTGATAACGCAGACGATTGGTGGATGGTTGACAATATGCGTGGCGTTCCTACTGGAAGCGAGGATGCGTTACTCATACCCAATAAAAGTGATGAAGAAAACTCTAATGCTGACTACATAGATTTTAACTCAAGAGGGTTTACAGTAAAAACGTCATATGGCATTGCGAATGAGAACGGCTCAAAATACATCTACATAGCCATACGCCGCCCAATGAAGACTCCTGAGTCTGGGACTGAGGTTTTTGCTATTGATACACGCAGCGCAGATGACCCTGCGTTTGATTCTGGGTTTCCCGTTGATATGGCATTGTATAAATCTACAGCGGGTTCAGATACTGGTATTGGTTCTAGGTTAACATCTGGGTATCAACTAGCGACAAACTTAACTTCCGCAGAATCAGCATACAGTAGGTATGTGTTTGACTATATGGATGGTTGGTTTTTAGGTGGACTTGGCGCTGATTCCGCAAGGTATTCGTGGATGTTCAAACGCGCCACAGGCTTCTTTGATGTGGTGGCTTATAGTGGTACTGGCGCAACAGGACAGGTTGAAAGTCATAATCTTGGCGCTGTCCCTGAAATGATAATCGTTAAAAATAGAGGAAGTTCTTGGCAGTGGGTTGTTTATCATAAAGATTTAGGCGAGTACGACAGTGGGAGTTGGGTTACTTCAAGCAATTTGACATTAAATTCTGACGGCGCCGAAACAAACAATTATGTTTTTAGTCAACATTCAGACCAAACAAATACAACATTCAAATTAGGTTACAGTAATTCTGCTATTGCTTACGCATCTGGCAACAATTACATAGCCTACCTATTCGCCACACTAGCAGGAGTAAGCAAGGTAGGTAGTTATACGGGTACTGGTTCAGATATAAATGTTGACTGTGGATTTTCTAGTGCCGCAAGATTTGTATTAATTAAACGAACAGATGCTTCAGCAGGCTGGATTGTTTTTGATTCTTCAAGAGGAATAGTCTCTGGTAATGACCCATATTTATTTTTGAATAGCACAGCCGCAGAATCTACTACAGATGACATGATTGACCCTTATAGTTCTGGGTTTACAGTTCATCCAAATGGCACAGCAATAAATACTTCTGGCGGCGAATATATCTTTTTAGCAATAGCATAGGTGACTTATGGAATTTAGAGTACGTTCAAGCGGTGAGCTAAAAACTCAAGGCGAAATCCGCAAACTCAATCCAAATGTTTCTCTGCCAAAGGTGTGGAATAGCAACGTCTATGAAACGCTAGGCATTGACCCAGTATTTGAAACACCCAAGCCAGACACTACTGGTGATTACAAGGTAGTCGTTCGTGACGGCGCAGAGCAGGACGCGAATAACAACTGGGTGCAGAAGTGGGTAGAGCGGGATATGTTTTCCGATACTGAGGAAGACGGCGTTACTACCACTAAGGCAGAGCATGAAGCTGCGTATCAGACTAGATTGGATGAAGATGCAGCCAAAGCAGTACGCGCAGACAGAGATTCTAGGTTAGCCAAGACAGATTGGATGGGTATGTCAGACGTTACAATGTCAGCGGATTGGGCAACCTACCGACAAGCATTACGAGATGTCCCTTCACAAGCAGGATTCCCACATACGATTACTTGGCCTACTGAGCCAGAGGAGTAAACAATGAATTGGACAATTGCACAACTTGAAAGAAACACAGCAGACGGTGGAGTTACCGTAGCTCATTGGAGAGTATCAGCAGAAGAAACTGTTGGTACTGATGATGATGCCGTAACCTATTCTGCCTCTGCTTATGGCGCTTGTGGTTTTACACCAGACGCGACTGCTGACGGCTTTGTAGCCTATGACTCTTTAACTGAAGCTGACGTTTTAGCTTGGGTTTGGGAGTCAGTGGACAAAGACGCAACAGAATCTAGCCTTACTCAAAAGATTGAGGCTGATAAAAACCCTGTAACTACTACAGGACTTCCTTGGTAAATAACGGAGAAAAATCTAATGAGTAAAGACAACAAATCTCAAATGATTACGATTGACGAAGTAGAGTACGACACCGCCGATTTCACTGAAGAGCAGATTGCTATGACTAATCATTGTCTTGATCTTGACAGAAAGATTGGCAACATGAACTTTCAGCTTCAACAACTACAGGTTGGCAAAGAATCATTCTTGAAGATGTTGAAAGAGTCTTTGGAGACTGTAGACGAGTCGGTTGAAAGACATCTTGATTAAAAAATATGTATTGTGGTTCATGTATTTATTCTTATAGTCTTTATAGGAGGTGAAGAAACGTCTAGCACTTGTGATCAAGCAATGTGCTTCTATGACGTAAATAGATGCAACTACTTTGCTAGTAAGTTGAGATGGAGAGGATCTCCAAGTACATCTAATCCCATCTCAGCTTATTGCAAGCCAATCTTGGTTGATCCAAGTCAAGAAGGCGTAAGGATCTACTAATGGCAGCAGAAATAATAGCAGCCGTATCAGCGGCTAATCAAGCCTTTAATTTTATTAAAAAGGCAGTACACAAAGGACAAGAGATACAAGATCTAAGCAGGGCTATAGGAGCCTTCTGGGATGCACGAGAAGAAGTTAGCGTATTAGAACAGAAAGCAACAAACCCTAGTAAGATTCAAAAACTATTTGGAGGAAAGTCTGTAGAGGCCCAAGCATTAGAAGTAACTCTACAGAAACAACGTGCAGAAAACCTAGAGCGTGAATTAAAAGATATATTTTTATGGACAGGAAATGGTCATCTTTGGACTGAAATGATACGCGAAAGGTCACGTATAAGAAACGCTAGAATTGCAGCAGCTAGAGAGGCTGCACGGACTAAAGCAGCAATGATAGACTTAGCAATTATTGGGGGAACTATAGTTGCTATATTTGTAATTGTAATGGGAGCTACCTCCATTATACTATAAAATGGAATTAAATATGGATCAGTTAGAATTAGAAAAAATAATTAGTCAAGCTGCTCAAGAGGGAGCAAAGCAAGCACTAAAAGATATTGGGCTGTCAGACGAAGAAGCCTATGACGATGTGAAAGAGCTAAGAAGTCTTTTGGATGCTTGGAGGGCTACTAAGTCTACTGTAGGACAGACTATTGCTAGGATGTTGACTACATCAATTCTGACTGCTTTAGCTATAGGAATTTGGATATCTTGGGGTGGTGAATAATGGGATTAGTAGATACACTAATAGGGCCTGTATCTTCTATACTAGATAAGTTTATAGAAGATAAAGATAAGAAGGCGCAGCTTGCTCATGAGATAGCGACTATGAGCGAAAAACACGCAAACGAAGTCGTGAAGGCTCAACTAGAGATTAACAAGACAGAGGCTCAACATGCAAGCGTCTTTGTTTCTGGATGGCGGCCTGCAATAGGTTGGGTATGTTGCCTTGGTATGGCTGGTAATTTTCTTATTATTCCATTTGTCAATATGGCACTAGAGTTAATGGAAACTGGAGTGCTAGTTCCTATGATTGAGCTAGATGTAATGATGCCTGTGTTGATGGGTATGTTAGGTCTAGGAGCTATGCGAACTGTAGAAAAAGTTAAGAAGGTAGATAGGAAAGCATAATGAAAGATCCTAGACTAGAAAGGGCTGGGGTAGCTGGTTTTAATAAACCTAAGCGTACACCTAAGCATCCTACTAAGAGTCATGTTGTTGTAGCTAAAGTTGGTGATCAAGTTAAAACTATACGTTTTGGTCAACAAGGAGTTTCTGGTGCAGGTAAAAATCCTCAGTCAGCTTCTGAAAAAGCTAGGCGAAAATCTTTCAAGGCTCGTCATGCTAAGAATATTTCTAAAGGTAAAATGTCAGCGGCTTACTGGGCTGATAAGGTCAAGTGGTGATATAGATGGCTAAAAGAAAAAAATATCAAAGAGGCGGTAGGACTGACGAATTTTACTACGGTGATACCGAAGGAAGAGATGATACTATAGCTGCTGACAGAGCGGCTACTGCATCAACTCCGACTTTTACTCAAGCTCAGATTGATGAAGCTGTTGCTGGACTAACTGCCGGCACTATTACTCCTGCTCAACTTGCTCAACAATATGGAGTCAGTGAAGAATTTGTAACTTCTAACTACAATCAAATAATGGCTGATCAGCAAGCCGCTGCTGAAAGGGCTGCTGCCGAAGCTAAAGCCGCTGCTGATGCTAAAGCTGCTGCTGATGCTAAAGCTGCTGAACGTAAAAAAGAGGAAGAAGATGCCGCTGCCGCTGCTAAACGTAAAAAAGAGGAAGGAGATGCTGCTGATAAAACATCTGCTCCAAGTCTAGCAGACATAGAAGCAATACCACCTGATTCAGACTACACTCAATTTGAAGTTAATCAAGTAATAGATGCCCTTAATGCAGGTACAGTTACGCCAGAACAAGTATCCGCTCAATTTGGAATTACTGCTGCTCAGGTACGTGCTGAACTAGCGCGTCAAAATCAAGCTAGAGCAGGACAGCAAGTGACAGGTGAAGATCCGTTTGCAAGTGGTCTTCCTGATGTGGCGCAGCAACGAGCAACACAACAGGTTGCAGCGACTCCTGTCACTGGAATTAAAATGGGAGGAGAAGCACCAACTCCGGGTACATTTAAAGCTCCTAGTATTAATGTAGAAGATTATGTAAGCAAACCAGAAGTTAGCGAAATAGATGTTAGTGCTGGAGTAACTGCTCAAACTGCTATACAGCAACTTGATCAATTTGAAAACATAACTCCTCCTGCTAATGTTACAGCTACTCAAATACAAGCAGCTACTGCTAATGTAGCAACGGCTATTAATCAAAATCAAATAGATCCATCACAATACGAAGCAGCCTTAGCGGCAGAGCTAAACAGAACTGTACCTGCGGTAGGAACTCAACGACCTCCTATCACTGTAGAAGAAATTAGAGATTTATCTTCTAGAGCGCAAGCGGCTACAATGGGAGATGTTACAGCAGGGCTTGCACAGACTGCTGAATTTACTATTAGTCCTGATGCTTTTGTGCCGGGAGTTACTGCGGCAGATATCAGAGTTGCCCAGACTCCAGAGATTGAAGCACAACAGCGAGAAGCTATTACAGGAACTGCTGCATCTGGCGTAGAAGCTCAGATACTAGAATCTGTTAACTACGAAGCTGCTCAGACTAGAGCTATCAAAGGCACAGCCGCTAAAGGTGCTGCTGCCTCAATGGTTGCTGAAGTAGGTGAAATACCTGATGCTGTTGCTTCTGCTATTGTTGAAGATCCCGCAAGTGTTGAAGCGATTGTAGATACGCAACCAGTAGAGGTTCAAGCTGCTGTTGCTGCCCTTCCTAACGAAGCTTTGGTATCTTCACAGCTAGAAACGCTTTTAGGCGGCTTAGAAGATGGGCAAGTGCCAACATGGGCTAGGCCAGCCGTAGATATGGTTGAGCAGCGTTTGGCTCAAAGAGGCATGGAAGTTTCTACAGTAGCTAGAGATGCTTTGTTTAATGCTATTATCCAAACATCTTTACCTATAGCTGAATCTAATGCACAAGCACTACAGCAACGTGCAGCTCAGAACCTATCTAACGAACAGCAAGCAGCCCTTCAGCAACAGTCTTCTCAAATGCAGTTAAGACTACAGAACCTTGCAAACCAGCAAACTGCTGCAAGTCAAACAGCACAGATGGCGCAGAACATGGCACAGCTTCAAAGCCAGTTTCGTCAAGATGCTGCAATGCTTTCGGCACAACAAGCCCAGCAGATTCGTACACAGAACTTGGCAAACCGTCAAAGATCTGCTGAGTTAAATGCACAGAATCAACAAGCTTCTAATGCTCAAAACCTATCTAACGAGCAGCAGATGGAGCTTGCTAATCTTGAGGCTATGAATCTTGCAGAACGTGAGAACATGACAGCCGAAAACCAAGCAAGGCTTGCAGAGTTTCAAGTTGCAGCAGACTTTATATCTAAGAATGCAGCATTCAAACAGCAGATGGAACTAGCAAATCTAGATGCCGAACAGCAAGTAAGACTTGCAAATCTTACGGCTCTTAATAATGCAAGTTCAGATAATCTAAGTGCAGCGCAACAAACAGAACTTGCAAACCTTAACACAAGGATGCAAACTAATCTGGCACAGGCTCAGATAGCTCAGTCAATGGGTGTTGCCCAGCTAAACGCTGACCAGCAAAGAGCTGTTGAAAACGCTAGGATGGTAGCTAATATTGATCTGACTAAGTTTAATGCAGATCAGCAGGTGCAACTAGCAAACAGCCAGTTTATGCAGACTGTTACACTAACAGACTTTAATGCTAGACAGCAAGCAGCCATGCAGAACGCTACAGCCTTAGCATCTTTAGATCTTGCTACTGTTGATCAGCGCACTAGAATAGCTATAGAAAATGCAAACAACTTTTTACAAATGGATTTAGCTAATCTATCTAATGCACAGCAGGCTGTTATCTTAGATCAGCAAATGGAACAGCAGAGATTACTGTCTGATCAATCAGCACAAAATGCAGCAGCTCAGTTTAACGCTGCAACACAAGCACAGATTGATCAGTTTAATGCTAATCTGGCAGCGCAAGTAGAGCAATTTAATGCGTCTCAACTAAACGCTATGGCACAGTTCAATGTGACTGAACAAAACAGAGTAGCTGCTCTCAACGCAGGAAATGAGATAGATGTTCAAAAGTTTAATAATCAACTTACTGCACAAGCTGAGCAGTTTAATGCACAGATGGATCAGCAAAGAGAAATATGGAATGCTCAGAACGCTCAAGCTATAGAGCAGTCTAATATTGAATGGCGTAGACAAGCTAATACTATTAACACTGCCGCAGAGAATGCAGCTAACGCTACAGCGGCTCAACAGGCATATAACTTATCAACTCAAGAGCTGGCAAACACTTGGCAGCAGTTACGTGATGATGCTTCATATGCCCGGACAGCTTATGAGAATGAGCAGCAAAGAAAAACTACTTTGTACGCTACGGCATTAGCTAATGATCCGGGCGAAGCAGGTAGTACAGCTTATGTAGATAAACTTATTACAACTGTTGACGGAATGTTTGAGGACTAGACATGGGATTCTTTAGTAAACTTTTTAAAGGCGTTAAAAAAGTCTTTAAGAAAATTGGAAAAGGTATAAAGAAAGTTGCTACTAAAGTTGGCAAGTTCATGAACAAGATTGGTGTTGTTGGCCAAATTGCAATGGCTTTCATACTTCCGGGTATTGGTAGTGCATTAGCATCTACGTTAGGAAATGTAGGAACATGGGCGGCGGCAGCTTTAGCGAATCCTGCTACTAATGCTTTGGTAAAAGGTGTTGCTCATGTTGTTAATGGAGCTGCTAAGTTTGCCGCAGGCACAGCCAGAGTATTTAACACTGTTACTAGCGCGGTTAAAAACTTTGCAGGCGAAGTAGGTAAAACACTTCTTAACAAAGTTCCGGGTATTAGTGTTGAGGGGGCTGCCACAAATATCTTTGGACAAGGAGGTGCTTTGGATATTGCTGCTAAAGCAACTGGTGAAACTTGGAACACTACTATAGGAAGTAGTAAGTGGTGGGATAGTTTTGCAAGATCTCCTGAAAATATACCTCCCGGTTTTACAGGGCCTCCAGAGCTACAGCGTGAGTACACACCACTAAAAGCAACCGATGATCCTATGGCTAGGGTATTTACTGATCCAACAGATCCTAACTTTATAGCTGAAGGGGCTTATGGTGAGTTGCCTGCTGATTCTTCTTTGTTGCAAGGGCCTATGACTCCACAGGCAGAAGCATTTGTAGCTCCTGATATTCCTGCTACAACAGTAAGCGAGGTAGCTGAGGATGTTGGTACGGATTATCTTATCACAGAGCGTAGCCTAGCGGCAGCAGGTACAGAAGCAGTCAAAGCAGTTGGACAAAGCCTTATGGCTCCAGAGCAGCCTGAGTACGATTACAGTGGTGGCAGAGGAGCAATGGTAGTTGCAGAAAATGCTTACGAAGTTCAGCCCGGACAAGTCGGAACAATTTCTCAATTACCAGCAGTAGGCTATGGAATGCCTATGCTTCAGTATGATGCTTTATATAAACCAGCAGGGATGTATTCTAGAAGAATGCAAGGTCTAGTGTAATATGGATACAAACTACGTTAACCAAATCTTAAAAGCCGGAAGATCTATTCCGGGCCAATCGTTGACTAACGACCCTGAGCAGCGTTACGAGTTTGAAAAGGCTCCTGAGATAACTAACCTGCGTGAAGGCATTGAGTTTGTTTTTGTAAAAATAACTTCTGAAGAAACCTATCCTCAGATTCTAGAGCTTGTAGGTTCTGGTATTCCTGTTATGGAGATTACACAGAACATTCTTTTTCAGGGATTTGATAGGGGTGTGTGGAATCCTGATCTTATGATGTTGTTAGCAGAGCCTACGGCATACATGATTATGGCACTGGCTGAAAGAGCAGACATAGACTATGTAATCTATCAGGGCGAAGAAGAAGAAGAGGCTGCTGAGAATGCTGCTACTGGTTACAGCGAGCAAGAGTCTAGATTAAATGAATACAAAAAGACTAACCAGATACCTCAGGGAGCTTTGCCTGAAGAAATAGTAGAAAAGATATCTACTATGGAACCTCCACAAGAAGAAAGCTTGATGGCTAGACCAGAACCTAGCTTGTTACAAGGATAAAGAATATGGCTATTGAAGATACCTTTAAAGAACTCCAAGCGGTTAGGCGTGGGCAGTACGAAAGAATACGTGAGCAGCAACGAAAGCAGCAGCGTACTGATACGATGTTTGCGGCTACTAATGTTCTTACTAGAATAGGTAATGCTTTCTTACGAGAACAGGCTGCCAACTTTATTAACAATGAAGACAACATGGCTCGTAAAGCCAAGTATAGGTCTTATTTAAATACTGCTAACAATACTATTGAAGAGTATAAACAAGCTGAAGCGTTTGATGGAGGCGTAGAAGCCTACCTGATTAACAAGCGTAAAAACTTTTTGATGAACGATGCCCAGCAAGAATATGCAGAATTATCTGAGCTAAAAGAAACAGAGCTGAACAAATACATAAATGATCAAGCTACCCAGTGGGCTTCTCAAAACGTACAAAACTTTAGAGACGAATACAACTCAGCCCTACAGCTAGGAAGCTACGAAGACTATGAAGCTGCATTAGCTCAAGAGTACCAAGGCCCCCGAAACGTAGGTGAGTTTCTTTGGCGTGGAGCTAAAGGTTTCTTTGCAGGTAAGAACAAGAACCAGATCAGAGCGGCTAATGTTCAGTCTACTCGTGCTGCTTTAATGGAGCAGGCTGGAAGAGAAGTCCAAGGCTTTGATGCTGCTGTTAATGCAGGTTATGATATTGATAGTGCTGTGGCTATACAGTCTGCTATAGATGATAAAAAAATTAATCGTAAAGAAGATGTGCTGATATCAACAGAATATGTTGATGAGGTTTCAAGAAGACATGGTGGTGATCTTAGTATTACTTATACAGTAGAAACCTATGAAACTGCAAGCGGTGAAAAACGAGTAGAAAGAAAGTTAGAAGCTAAGGATAACATTAATCCAAACAACAAATATGCTCTTCAAGCGGCTACTGAAGCCGGAATAGATCCAAATTCTTTTATAATAAAACCTCCTAAAGTAGAAACAAAGGATAATGAATGGGGTGTTCCTGTAACAACAAGCACCTCAGACGTAATAGATCCTTACGGAATTGTTGTAGATCAAGTTGTTTATCGGGTTTTTGATCTAGCGGAAGACACCACTTTAGCTATGTCTAGGGTTACAGATACCGAAAGGCTTCAAATTAGCAACGCTAATAATATGCTGGCAGGTGTACGCACTTACAAAAATAATATGACTGAGACATACGCAGGAATTGCTGAAGCTTATTATACTCAAGGTTTAGGCGATACACCCACTGCTGATCAGATAAACGATGCTAGAAAATTATTCCAAGCTGAAACCGCAGGAGAGCTTAGAGTTCTTATAAATAAGATAGCTACTTCAGCAGGACAACCCGAACAATCAAGTATGTTTGTTCAATCTGCTACAGGACAGGTAACTCCTGTAAGTATGGCTTCAGAAGAAATTATGGACATCTACCACAGCGATCTAGCTCCTTTATACACCATGAGTAAGCTAAGAAGTATTAATAGCAAACGATCAGAAGACGGTAAAGTTTTTGAGGAAGAAATAAAAGGATTTGATTTAAAGCCAGAGAACGCTGCACTAGATATGTTAGTGTCTTTGGTTTCACTTGAAAATTCTAATACTCCTGTAGATGTGAACCCAGAAACTCTTAGATATTTGTTTGACAATATCAATGTAGCAGATATTCCAAATCTGCCTAAAAACTACAGAACAAATCTGCTCAATTCAATTACAAGAACAGAGTCTGTAGCAAGCTGGATGGATACAGCAACTGCACAGCCTGAGTATTATTTTAAGCGAGGTTATTCTTCTTTTGATGTAGGTAACATAATGCGTATTGTGGCTATGTTAGATAGAAGCACTCAAAGCAGAATGGTTGAAAAAGAGTTAAGACAGCAATCAGAACAAAGTCAGGCAGTTGCTGATTTAGTTGCTAACGCGCCATCATTTTACTTTACAGGTTCTTAAAATGCCTATCAAAAGAAAAACTCTTAGGACTAGCCCAGAAATTATTCAGGCTAACAGGGACAGTTATAACTCTGTTGATTTTAGTGATTACATACCAAGTCAGCAGCCTAGACTAGATCCTAATCTACAGTATTTAGAAAACAATGAAGACTTCCAAGAAGATATGGAACTCTATATGGAGTACATTGCTTCTCAGGATGATAACTTTATAGATCAAATACTGTCAGGAACTCTGGCAACCGATGATTGGAAAGAGTTTATGCGCGATGAAGATTGGCGCATTACTTCTGTTATAGATAGGAATATGGCACTAAAAGATGCACCAGAAGATGTAAAGCAAGCTTATAAGCGAGTAAGAGAAAACTGGGAACGTGCTGATGTAGAAGGCTATGGAGAATGGGTTGAAGCTATAACAGACATGGGGCTAGATGCCGTAGGAGATCCTGTAAATCTAGCAATGCTTTTAGCTATTCCTTTTACTGGAGGAGGTTCGGCAGCTACTGCGGCTCTGGCAAAGGAAGGCGCAAAGAAATCAGCTATGCAAACAATAAAGCGTATGGCTGTTTCTCCTACTACCACTGGTGTTGTAGAAGGTGGTGTATGGGGAGGAGTAGATGATTACAATCGTCAGAACATAGAAGTTGCTACTGGAATGCGTAATGAGTTTTCTAATAGTGACTTTGCAATGAGCATAGGAGTAGGTAGTTTAGCCGGTGGTTTGTTTGGTAAGGCGTTTGGTTATTTTGGTAACTCTAGAAATGCAGCAAAAGTAGAGCGTGATATTGTCCCTGACAACAAGGCTCTTGATAAGCAGACAAACAATATAGCTGCAAACGATGATGAGATTGCAGAAAATGTTTTAGAAGGTAGCCTTCCTCAGTCTCAAGAGGTAATGGATGCAGTATCTGAAATTGTAAATAGATTGCCTTTAAGATCAGCTACATTTCAAAACAACGTGCTAAACGAGACTAGGGGATTCCCTTTAGATTTTGACGTAGATGACTTTGCTGACGTAGATGAAGTAGCTAAAGATCTAGCTGAAAAGCTAGGTGGAGGCGAGTACACAGCAGAAGAAATTGCAGACACCATAAGACAAGCTTTGGTAGCTGCCAAGCGTGGTAATGTATCTGGAGAGCAGCTATCAGATTTTGTAACTGCTAGAATTAGTAGAGATGTTGATACTCCGGCAGGAGAAACGCTACCCGCTGCGCCTGATCCTTCTCCGGGTCAAGAGGTAGCAAGACCCATACAAAACAAACTGTTATTTAAAATAGGAAGGCTGGCTAACAAACTAAACAGCACTATACTAGCTGGTAAAGCTACAGATCTTATTAGTCCCTATGCTAAGTATTCTCCTACTGCGGCAAAACTGCAAAGACTTCTTAGGTATGACTCATCTTTAAAGCTGACAGGATCTTTAACGCCTGACGAAACATTAGGCAGAGATTACTTTGAAACTTTAAAAGAAAACTACGGTACATTTGTTACTGATTTTAAACGCGCATACGATCCTATCTTGGTAGCAGCTAAAGGTGATACCCGTCAAGATATGGATGATATGGTTATCTCTGCTTTGAGGGGAGGCGTGTTACCTGATGATGCTCCTGATGCTGTAAAGGCTATTGTTCCTAAACTTAGAAAGCTATTTGATGACAGAGCTGAAGCTTTGTTTATGGAAGAGGCTCCGGCTAACTATGTTCCTAGAATGTGGAAGCGTAGTGTTATTGAATCTAGAGAAGTAGAGTTCAAGCAACTACTAATGAACGAAGGCTATAGCTCTGACGAAGCTAACGGCATCATTGATAGTATGTTGGGTAAAGTAGAAAATGTAGGTGTGATTGACTCGGCTGGTACGGGGGATACTGTTTTCTTAATGCCCAGAGTATTAGACAAGATAGCCGATGATAATGTATACGCTGATTTCCTAGAAAATGATTTAAACAAAATTGTACATGAATATGGCATTCAGTCAGCAAGACGTATATCAAAGCTTAATGTTCTTGGTGTAAGAAATAAAAGAGACTTCCAAGAAATATGGATTCCTAGAATTGAAGAAGAGTTAAGAGAGGCAGGGCTAAAAAGAGATCCTCTAATGGAGCAGGTTGGTAAAGACATTGGAGCTGTTTATTCTTCTATAACGGGCGAGGGTGTACAAAGATATGGAACTGGTCTTCAAACAGCTTCTGATGTCTACACAATGACAACCCGAATGGCTACGTTGCCTCTTGCAACTCTCTCAAGCTTAACAGAAATATTTATTAATATATCTAAAGCAGGCTTTCGTAATAGCTTCAAAGGATTTGCAGGAGCCATGAATGAAGGCTTTGATACCATTGCTGTTAAAAGTAAAAACCTCTTGTCTGATGCTGGGTTAACAGAACCTGAGATCTGGCGTGAAATGCAAGAGCTTGGTATCGCTATGGATCAGGCAGCAGGTGATGTGGCTGATAGGCTAGGTGGCGAGGCTATTGCTAACTCAGCAATCCGAAAGCTTAACAATGGATTTTTTAGAGCTAATATGCTTGATCAGTGGACAAAGTTTGTTCAGATGACTTCTTACATTTCTGGTAAGAACATGATCACAGATAACATAACTGAGATAGCAGCGGCTAGAGGAACCAAAGATAGCCGTAGAATCCTGCGTAAAAAGAAAGAATTACGTGAGCTTGGTGTTGATATAGATCAGGCAATGAATTGGTTTGACGGAGGCATGAAAGCTGACGATGCCTTTAATAAAGAAATTCAAAGAGGTGCAGGTAGATACACCAATGAGGTTATTCTAAACCCTGAAGCTGCCTCTGGCTTGAAGCCTTTGCTACATTCTAATCCTAAAACATCCGTTTTGTTTCAGTTGATGGGTTACCCTGCTGCATTTACAAATACTATTTTGAAAGGTGCTGCACGTAAGATGATTGAAGATCCAACAGGCAATGTACCTAGAACTTTGGCTGCGGGTGTAATCATGACAGAAGTTGCTAGGTTTAATAACTGGGCAAGAAGCGGAGGACGCAGCGAAGAAGAAGGAGAGAACCCATACGCAGCAGCTATCATGCGTTGGGGTGGTGGAGGAACATACTTAGATATGTTTCGTAGGGCGCAGTTTGCAGCAAAAGATAACTACGCTTTAGCAGTTCCTTTATCTGTTCTAGGCCCAGCAGCTCAAGATGTAACACAGCTTATTCAATACAGAGGCCCTGTAGAATTTGCAGCGCGGAAGTCTCCGGGCTTTGGGGCTTTTGAGGCTGTGTTCGGCAAAGAGTTTAGAGACAACTACACCAGTGCCGCTAGAAGAATGGATAAAGTTATCCAAGATATGTTTAGTGGCGAAGATCCTAGCCGTCTTAAATTCAGAAAAGGTGGTGAAGTTCTAGTGCCTAATGCGCCTGAAGAGCCTGATGAGCGCATAGATCGTATGACGGGACTGCCTTATGATCAGCAAGCCGGAGGTGCTTTCATAGACGAAGAAGAGCGTATGGGTTTTGCTTTTGGTAGTACTGTTTCTAGATATGTTAGATCTGCTTTGTCTGATGCAGTAGGTAAGATTGCAGATAAAGGAGAAAACATTCCCTTTGATAGACTGATGAAGCGTCTTCAGGTTGAAGGTGTTAGAGGTGAGGAGATTGAAGCTTCTAACATTATGAATCTTGTAGATGAAAAAGACATAGTTACTACACGATCAGGTAATAGGGCTGTTACTCCTACAGGGTTACGAAACGCAGAAGCCCGAAGGACTGATGTGTTTAAACAGGAAGAAAGTACATATCTACAAGCCCAAGAAGAAATAACTGAAGTGGCTGAAGATTTAGAGCGAGAAGTAGAAATAACTGGTGCTACGCATATCATGGACGAGGCTTTTGATCCGGAAGATTTGGCAGACGATTTAGAAAGATTTGATCCAGAGGCAGAAGATCCTACATTTTCATATACGAATAGTTTGTTAGATACAGCTCTAGATCCTGAAAAATCTTTAATAGACAGAACGGGAGCAGTAACTGAAATTGAAAGAGTATTAAGAAAAAGCCCCGCAGAACTTAAACAAATGTACAGTGATGTTGTTCCAGAAGATGCTGAGTTAAGCACGTATAGAATTAATTATTTTTCTGATCCCAGAATTACTAGGCGCACTACATCTCTACATTGGGAAAAAGGCAGAGATTATCCTATGGATTTAGATAATTTTACCTTCTGGACTAGAGGGGACGTTGCGTCTGGAGATAAAACTATAACTGGAGGAGAAGCTTCCAGAGTTTATGAGATTCAGTCAGACAGTAGAGTTGAATTAGATCCTGAAAAATTAAGTCCCTATCAAAAATTACTACGAGAATATGAAGAGATAAATAACAAGATGGGCGACATAGAAGAGTCTATTATGGATGTAGATTCGGAATTAGAACAGTTTGATATTGTCAGATCTTCGTCTTCTGAACGTGCTGTTATTCCTCCTGACGCTGAAGAAGCTGTAAAAACATTAATAAAGAAAAATAATGAGTTAATGGACGAGTTAACTGCTGCTAGAAAACAAGAGCGTGACATAGAATCAAAACTTAAAGATGCTAGAAAAGATATGACAGCATCAGAAGTTGAAAAAGAAAAAGATGATGTTTTTAATGAAGGAACTAAAGTACCTATAAATGTCTGGAAGAATGCTATTTATAATGAAATTGTTAAAGCTAAAGAAGAAGGTCTAGATGAAATACAATTTCTAATTGAAGATAGGCTAATAAAAAGAAATGAAACATGGGCTACTGAATTTATGATTAGATCTCCAGAAATTCAAAAAGCCTACCAAACTATAGTAGCTCCTTTAGTTATTAAGACTGCTAAAAAGATAGGAGCTAAACCGATGCGTAAAGGAAAGTATATAGCTTTTGCGTTACCTGCATCGTTTACTCTACCGCTCTATGCTCAAGAAGAAAAAGACCTATCCGCAGTAGCAACAGACCTATCTCTAGGCATGGAACTAGATGAGGCTCTTGTTGCTAATAGGGATAGCTTTGCAGAAGGTGGGCTACTTGAAAGGGCTATCAAGTTTGCACTAGGAAGAGGTGCTAAAGCCTTAGGTTTCGGTGCAGAACAACAACGACAGCATGAGAAAGAAGTAGTAGCTCTAGTAAACGAAGCAGCCGAGAAAGGTTTTATCCCTGAACGATCCCGAATACCTACAGATGAAGCAGGGTTTGGAAGGTTCAGTGGCGCAGATGAAGAAGTCTTCAATGCTTTCAATCATGCCTACTTAGTTTACAAGCATGGCTCTAAGCTTAAAGACCCTTTGCTTCAAGGGAAAGAATATCTTCAAATGACATACTACCCTAACCCAGATACCGAAAGGCTTGACCTAATTAACAATGCCTTTGGATCTAGGCTAAGGGATGTAGCTCAAGATGATGCAGATGCAAAGCAGAAGATAGTTCTAGGCTACTACAATACTCAAAGGAAACTCGCAGAAGGAAAGCCTCTTGTATACGGAGAGGATCTTATATTTAATATAAATGATCTGGAGAACATGGAACCTCGTAGTGCTAGATTTAGACCGAGGTAGCCATGCGCCGTTTAATTCTAGTTGCTCTTTTACTTTCTTCCTGCTCAACAGCAACCTACGACTTCCCCATAGAGTTTCCTAATAGGATGCCTCAGGGACTATTTGAAAACAATCTAAGAGACTGTAGGTCACAACCTCAATGCTCAACAGATCAACTATTTGATAGGTGGTAATATGAAAAAAGCTTTTCCTGTAATGTCATTAGCTGCGGTAGCTATTCTTCTAACATCCATACCTTTTATGGTATTAGCTCAGACATATACAGATGAAGTAGCTGAGATCATAAATAACAACTGTGTTGTTTGTCACAGAGAGGGCGGTATAGGCCCTATGTCTTTTGAGACTTATGAGCAGGTCAGACCTTGGTCACCTCTCATATCATACAAAGTAGCTAACAGAGAGATGCCTCCCTACGCCTATGATCAACACATAGGCATTCAGAACCTTGAAGGGGATTGGAGACTATCACAGGATCAGATAGATTCTATTGTTAACTGGGCAAACTCTGGATCGCCTTATGGTGATGCTGACATAGTTGTTCAGCCTCCAAGCCTCCCAAGTCTAGACTCTTGGAACTTTGAGCCTGAGTTTGGCGCGCCAGATCTTATCATTCCTTCCTCACCCTATGACATCCCTGCCAATGGTAATGACCTATGGAGTAAGGAGTTCGTAGATCCTCAACTGGCTGAGTCACGCTGCATCAAGGCTGTTCAGGTTAAGCCCAGAGGCGATGCAGCCGCTGTAGTTCATCATGCTAATTCAGATGTATACGTATATGACGATGAAGGTGAACTACAACAGTATGGGCAGTTGACTGAGTACGCTATGGGCAAGTGGGGAGAGCTTATGCCACAAGGCGTATGCCGTACCTTTCCTGCTAACTCTTTAGTGCGTTGGGATATTCATATGTTTCCCGGCGGCGTAGGAGCCACAGCAGAAGGAGATATGATTGAAGATAATGTTGTAGAGATTGGTCTTTGGTTTCATGAAGAAGACTATGAAGCTAACAACGATGTCTATCAACAAGACCTAAGGCTGTATCCTCTCCGCGAAGGGTACGAGAACGGACACCTAATCATCCCTCCTAACGGCTATGCTATGACACAGGGCTTTCACAGCTTTGATCACCCTGTTCGTATTGATAGCTTTCAGCCTCACGGACACCTCCGCATGAATGCTGCGTCACTAGAGATATTTAATCCTATGACAGGACGCACCAAGTCAGTAAGTCAGATCTCTAACTGGAGTGCCACATGGCATCACAGCCACATCTACGACCCCTCAGAGGCTCCTGTGTTGGCTGCTGGAGAGGTTCTAGTAATCAAGCAGTGGTATGATAATACCTCTGACAATCCCAACAACCCTGACCCAGATCAGTGGGTGTATGGCGGCAGCAGGACAGGAGATGAAATGTCTCACGCTTGGATTGCTGTTACTCATCTAGACGATCAAGGTTATCAACAAATAATGGAAGAAAGATTTAATGGGGCTGATTGATTTACTTATAAAACACGAAGGCTTGAAGCTTGAGCCTTATCGCTGCACTTCAGATAAACTAACTATAGGCGTAGGAAGAAATCTAGACGATTGTGGGATTACTAAAGAGGAGGCTATGTATCTCCTCAAGAATGATATCAAGAAATTTCATGATGAACTGACTGATAGATTTTATTTCTACAGGTATCTAGATGGGGCTAGAAAGGATGCTATGTTAAACATGGCATTTAATATGGGAGTCCCAAGGCTTGCTAACTTTGTAAACGCTCTAGACTTTATGTCTCAGCGTCAGTATGACAAAGCAGCAGATGAGTTTCTAGACTCTCGGTGGGCCAAGCAGGTAGGTAACAGGGCGCAAGAAGTGGCCCAGATGATCCGCACTAACAAATACCCCGACTAGACTATAGTTGAAGTAACTGCCTGTATTTCTTTTTCTAAAGATATAGAAGCATCCTTAAACCGCCTGTTCATAAACTTATGAATAGTTTGGATTAGGGATGCTTCATACTTATCCTCAAAGATCTTTTCTATCTCTTCAAACGGCAGCTCAGAGAACTCACAGTAGATGTTACCATCAGTCCCTAGCTGAACTGCCATAGAGACAATGTTTCCTGTCTTCACGAGAAAGTAATTCCTTCTTGATTCCCTCGGAGTCCGGCTTTCATATAGGCCGTTGCTCTGCCCTCAAAGAAGTTCTGGTGTTCAACACCCAGTACATCATCAAGCCAATCCAAGGGGTTGTCCTTTACGTTATAGTTAGGTTTCAGACCAAGTTGAAGCAGCCTACGATCTGCAATGTATTCAACATAGTCTGACATCTCTTTGCGTGT
>Ga0181581_10001142_pt1 | contig 20429 bp, 15 predicted proteins | sample 071ome_22_FD_132433 | JGI IMG/M metagenome (GOLD analysis project Ga0181581, IMG submission 132433) | Coastal salt marsh microbial communities from the Groves Creek Marsh, Skidaway Island, Georgia - 071404AT metaG (megahit assembly) | ecosystem: Environmental > Aquatic > Marine > Intertidal... | reverse complement strand
TTTAAAACACTATTCATCATTCATCACGATTCCATCGTCACGTCTCACGCGCCTCCGACACGGGAGACTCGACGCCCGCGCCCTTTGAAAGACGCAAAAGGAAAGAAACGCGCAGAGGGGAGAATGTCCTCAGATCTCGCCGATCGAACGATCGAATCCGACGCGACGATGGCGGCCATGAACCTCGACCAATCCCTCGACGACATGATCAAGGAGACGCGAAAGACGGCCCCCAAGCGCCGCCAAGCGAAATCCTCCGCCGTGCGCGTCGCCGTCGGTGGAAAGAAGCGCGCATCCACCGCCAAGAAAACCGCGCGCGGTGGCCCCGCGCCCATGGCGATCGGTGGTGGCGTCGCGAAAGGGAACCGCAACGCGAAGAAACGCGGTGGGAACCGAAGCGCGGCGGCGACGGCGATGGCGGTGGACGGCGTGCAGCGCGGTGGACGCGGACACGCGAACGCGGTCGTCGGTGGGAAGACGAAATTAATGGTGGGCAACTTGGATTACAAGGTGACGGATCGGGACATGAAGGTACGACTAGGAGGAGGACGAGACGCGTTCGTGGAGCGCGCGCGCGATGGGTTCGGGGTGATGCTCGCGACGTGACGTGGCGGTGCGTTGACCCTGGATTCGTCGTGCGCTAGCTCGGGAACGATGAGATGAATGAAGACTCGGCGATTTCGATTCGAGGCGGCGGCGGCGATTCGACGCCGACGCGGTCTCGATCGACGCTCTTCTCGCGACTTTGCGTCTCGATGAGAGGAGAAGAATTCGGATCAATTCATGATTGATGGATCGACCGTAAGAGTTAATTCGCGCGAGTTTTCGTAGTAGACTCGACGCGTCGAGCGCGAGGTGTTCGTCTCGGAGGGCACCCGTCCGCTCGTTCGCGGCTGCGAGCGACGAGCGAGATTGCGCGCGCGATCGAACGTTGTCGCCCCATGATGTCCGGGCTGGAATAAAAACGTTCGCTCTCGCGCGCGCGATCGCGACGGCGCGTGACGACTCGGAACCGTCGTTCGTCCGCTCGGATATTTATACTCTACATTCGAAGACGGACGACGGGTCGCCTCGCGAACTCGCGCGAATGATTTTTTGGCGATGCGCTCGGTTCGATCGAGTGGTGACGCTTCGCGGGAGACGACGGTCGAGAATGCGTCTGAAAATACCCACGGCACCACCGCGAGATTCGAACGAGCACCCTTCATTGGAAAGATGCGGTTTCACTGCTTACACTGATGCGCGGACGAAGAGAAGAGACTTGGCTTTATTTCACCGATTCGTCTGGACGGACCGCGACACTCGATACGCGACGCTCGATACGCGACACTCGACACTCGACACTCGATCAGAACGACTTCACTCGATTTGCATGGCTCGCACGTACTCGCACACGTTTATTTTTGGAGGGAACTCGTATTGATGACATCGCCTCGCGTCGATCCTTTACAACGACAGGAACTTTTCGGTCAAGTCGGTCGCGTGCTCAAAGCCGGAATCAACTACGGCCCGCAGGGCAAGTCTAAGGGTACGGCCGAGGTCACCATGGCCACGCTCGAGTCCGCCCTCAAGGCTGTCAAGACGTACCACGGCGTCAAGCTCGACGGTCGTCCGTTGAGCATCGTCGTCGTCGACGCTCCGCCGCAGCCCAAGCCGATCACCCAGCGACTCTCGGGTTTGAAGCCGCAACAACAACCGAAAAAGAACGGTAAGAATGGCAAAATCGCCACCCCCGCGCCCAAGCGCGGCAAGGCGACCGCGAAAGCGGTCGCCGCCGCGAAGAAGGCGACTCCGAAGAAGAAAAAGCCGGCGCGCAAGCCCAAGGAAAAGAAACCGGACGGCCCCAAGCCGACCGCCGCCGACTTGGACGCGAGCCTCGACGCTTACAAGGCCTCCGCGGACGTCCAAATGGCTGCCTAATCGTTCACGTTCACTCACTCTGTAACAATCAATCAATCAGTCGACACATCACCGCGCCAACCGACGCGCGCGTTCGCCCAGACACCCCATTTCCCGACCATCGTGCGCACGACGCGACGCGACGCGCGCGCCGACGACCGCATCGCCGTCATGTTCGAACGAATCACATCCCTCGTGGTCAACGACAAGGGTGAATACAGCAAGATTCACGTCTTCGCCCTCGGCCTCGCGGCGTTGCACGTGGCCGCGCTCGTGTTGTGGCTCGTGCTGATCGCTCGTCAGCGCCCACCGAGTCTTCGCGAACTCGACGATCGCGTGCGCGCGTCCAAGGATGAAAAGGACGAGTGAGCGTGCGTTCGCGTTCGCGCGTCGTCTGGTGTCTCGAGCGAGGCGCGCGCGAGTGAATCGCCGCCAATGTAGTTTTTTTAGTGTAATTCTTCTTTCTAACAATCTCTACGTGCGTCTCTCTCTCCCTCTCTCCCTCTCTCTCTCACAAACCCCTCCACCTCGGCTCACTTCTTTTCATCCTGTAAATTCAACAAGAGCGAGTCCGCGCTCAACATGACGCGGTTGTTCGAGTTGGCCATGGTTTGCGCGATGGCTCTCGCGGCTTCGATTTTACGAAGCGTCAAAAACGCCGGATTATTCGCGATAGCCTCCCCGATGAGTTTGGCGGATTTCGCCTCCCCCTCCGCCTGAATCACCGCGGATAACTTATCCTGCTTCGCCTTGTCGACGATAAACTTGGCGCGCTCCGCCTCCTGTTGCGCCACCTGCTTACTCTCGATGGCCGCCGTGTACTCTCGGCCAAAGGTCAACGCCGTGAGCGACACATCGTCTAAAACCATGTTAAACTGCGCCGCACGCTTCTTCAACAGATGTCTGATGGATAACGACACTTGTTCTCTCTTCGTGATCAACTCAGCGGCGTTATGCTGCGCCACGACAGACTTGACGGTTTCGTGAATGACGCTCGGAAGCACCCGTTCGTTAAAATCCATCCCGAGCGTGCGGTACACGTCTGGTAATTTATTCGCATCCGGTCGCGTCAACACGCGAATCGAGATGTTCACCATTTGCAAATCTCTCGATCCACTCTGCGAGTTCACCTGGTGCGCGCGCGCGCGAACGTCGTAGACGTACGGACGCTCGACCCAGGGAATGATGAAGTGCGTCCCCTCCGAGTACACCTTGTCCTTGACGCCGACGAATCGATTGTACACGATGGCGCGGTGACCGCCCTCGACGTTGAACAGACTGCGTCGAACGCGACGCGACACGAGTGTGCGATGCGTCAGTCCATCGGCGCGCGCGTCGTCGTCGTCGTCGTCGTCGCGGCGAAACGCGACGACTGAGAGGATCCTGTGGGGGCGTGCCCTAATCGTCCCGAACGCGCGCGCGCGTCGTCGTCGTCGTCGTCGGGGGATCGCGCGAACGCGCGCGCGCGCGCACCTGTTGTATAAACCGTACGTCGCCGCCCCGCCGTACACGATGGTTTGCAGCGCGGCGCTGACGACGCCGGCGTTCATGGCGTTGCGCGCGTTTTGCATGATTTTTTCTCGTCGAGCGCGTCGACGTCTGACGCGCGGCGGGAGTGCGCGTCGCGCGCGACGTCGTCCGAGGCATGCTCGACGGCGAGCGAGGGACGTTTCGGTTCGGTTTCGCCGACGCCGACGCCGACGCCGACGCCGACGCGGTGGCGGCGGAGGAGCGACGCGATGGGAAGCGCGCGCGCACCGAGGACCGAGCCGCCGAAGAAGTCGACGCGTCTTCGCTCGCGTGCGACGACGAGGCGACGTGGCAGGGCATCTACGAGACGCACGGTGACGTGGAAATCGTTCGAGGCGCGCACGGGAGCACGGCGTCGACGCTGGATGGATGTCCAGAGGATGCGGACGTCGTCCCCGGGGTGTACGAGGGCGGGCTCAAGTCGTGGGAGTGCGCGGATGATTTAGCGACGTACGTCGCGACGGACGAGGCGTTCGAGCGGGAGATGGCGAAGATGGCGGAGAGGGATGATTTGCACGTGCTGGAACTCGGGGCGGGACAGGCGGTGCCGGGACTGGTGGCGATGCGAAAATTAAGCCGTCGGTGCGCGGCGGTGACGCTGACGGATTACAACAGGGACGTCGTGGAGGAAGTGACGGTGCCGAACGCGCAGGCGACGATGGCGCTCATGGAGAGCGAGGGTGAGAAAGTACCGTCAAAGGTGAGGTTTTTGTGCGGTGGGTGGTCGGGGTACGACGCGTTCGTGGAGAAGGGTTCCGTCGACGTCTTGTTGACGAGCGAATCCATCTACGACGTCGGGCAATATGACGATTTGTGTCGGTTCATCGCGCACGCGCTTCGCGAGAAGACCGGCGTGTGTTACGTCGCGGCGAAGAGTTATTATTTCGGCGTCGGCGGTGGGACGAACGCGTTCACGACGTATTGTCGAAAGTATTTCGATTTAGAGGTGGAGAGTCTGAAGACGTTTTCAGACGGGAGCAGCAACGTTCGAGAATTGTTGCTCGTCACGCGGAAAACGGGTGAACGGAAATGACGAACGGGGGTTGTACTTGCTATTGTATGATATTGTCAACATGTAATCAGTGCGGTGTCGCGCGTCCGAAGATCTACGCATCGTTCGTTCGTGACGTCGCGAAATTTATGCGAGGACGCGAACGCGTCCTCCGACGACTTCGATGACTTGCGCCGCGTTCCCGTAAATGCCTCTCGACGCGCCGACGTCGACGCGCCACACGGCGCCCTTACACCCACTCGTCACTCCAGTCGACTGAGGCGTATGTCCGATGACCAACCGCTTCGCCTCCGCGGCGTCGAGCGCGGCGCCCAGTCGTCGACACGCCTTGGCTTCGTATTGCACGCCGGCGTCCTTCCCCCCGTAATCTCTCGTCCACACCACGCCGTCCGATTCCAACACCTGTTTCGGCGGCATCTTAATCTTCCCTTGCATCCACAACGACACCTCGCGATTGATTCGCTCGAATCCGTACTCGACGTGCGATAAATCGATTCCGGCGTGCGCGAAAACCGTCCCGTCGTCCACCACCAACACCGTCGGTTGTTTCGCCAACCACTTGGCGATCTCCCCGCCCGGCGAAAATAACTTTTGCCTCGCGCGCACGCCCGCCAATCCGTCCTCATCCTCCCCGAGCGCCATCTCCACGTCCACGACGCGCTTCTCGTCGCCATCCTTACCCGCTTTGCTCCGTCTCTTTTCTTCGTACAGCCGACACTCCTCAAACGCCCCCGGCGTCGCGTACCGAAAATCCCCCATCACGTTCATGATCTCGTGATTCCCATTCATCGTGATCACATCACCTCCTTGTTCCCTCGCCTGTCGCTTCAACGCGCGGAGTTTCCGCAGGATGGCGATTTCGCTATCGCCTCGATCCAACACGTCGCCGACTTGCACGACGACGGCGCTCCCGCCGATCCACTTCCCGCTCCCGTCGCACACGCCCGCGAGCTCGAGCGACCGCACCATGGCTAAGAAATCACCGTGTAAATCACCGATGGCGATCAAACGTCGTCCGCGGAGCTCCAATCGCGTGACGGGGCCGTCGTCGTCGGCTTTCGATGAAGACTGTCGGCCCGAGGTCTGCCTCTTCGCCGCGACGCGCGCGGACGCGCCACCGGCGCGCGCGAGGGCGGTGAACGACGCGACGGAGGCGGACGCGAAGAGCGCGCGTCTCGTGGGCGCGACGGACGTCATCGGACGCGGCGCGGTCATGACGAGTCGCGCTGTGCGGATGGATAACCAGAGATTTCACGCACCGAGCCGAGGCGAGGGTGAAGACAGACGAAACGACGACGACGACGACGGAGGAAACTAGACGTGTTTTTATTATCATCCCGAGAGAGACGCGCGCGTTCACGCGAACGGATCGGTGCCGTCGATGCCGTCGGTGACGGTTTCGTTGTCTCGCATGTATCCGCGGAGCGCGCGCATGCCGGCGAGATTAAATCCCATGATGTCGCGCGCCTCCTTGGCCCTCGCGCGAAGGAGCGGTCTGAGCTCGACGAGCGCGCGTCTCGTCTGTGGTTCTCGACCGAACTCGTGCGCGTGGAGACGCATGATGAGCGCGGCGAGTTTACACGTGAGTTCGACTTTTTGACCGGCGATGAGCCAAGAGGTGAGATGTTGGAGGATGCGGGCGACGTACTCGAAGGGGAGGACGAGGACGGCTTGTTCGAGCTCGCTCGCGCGAACCTTGGAGATGGCGTTCAGAGCGTACGTAGACGGTTGTTGACCCAACAGCAGAGGATTGGGTTGGATGGGAGCGACTTTACCGCCGGATTTGGCGGTGTCCGCGGCGTGTTCGGCGAGACGCTTGGTCTCGTGATCGGCGAGGTCGAGCGCCTCGGCGATGGCGTCCGCCGCAGTCAACGTCTCGAGCGTCTTTCGTCCAGCCATGCCAGCCTCGCCCTCGGCGGGGAGTTCGGTGTTGGGACGAACACGCTCGTCGATCTCTTCGTCGAGCATGGATTCGAGTCGACGCTCCTGTTCTTCGTCGACAAAGAACTGTTCGTCGGTTCGTTCCCACAGGCGCAACGAACGATCGCCGCTCCCGGTGACGACGAAATTGCCCTTCTTACTAATCGCTAAGCACCACACGGGCGCGTGATGGGCCTCCAAAGTCAACAGCGGGTCAAACTTGTCAGCGTCCCAATACTTGACGAGCTTATCCTTGCCCACCGAGAACAGGTAGTGCGTCTTCGGGACAAACTTGAGCGCCATGACCGAGTCTTGGTGCGCGAAAATGGATCTGTGACAATCGCCGAAATCCAGACCCCAGATGCGAATGTTCTTATCCGCTCCCGCGGAGGCTAACAGTTGCGAATCGCTCGAAATGTCGTGACACAATGGCGGTAATCTGTGTCCGTACAGCGACAGATTAAACTTGAGACTGTCGACGAAGAAAACCTTGAGTGTGTTGTCCAACAACGACACCGAGAGCAGTTTTCCATCCGGGCTGATTTGGCAACTCAAAACGTCCTCCGCCATCTGAAGCGTCCGAGTGTGATTGAAGCTAAGCGTGCGTAGACCGTCTTCGTTTTTATCCAACGTCCATTCCCAAAATCGCACTGTTTTATCCGCCGACGCGGAGACGAATCCGCTGTCGTCCGGAAGCATGGCGAACGCCCACACCGCACCCTCGTGGGCCTCGGGCACGGCGAGCTGTGTGCCCGCGTTCACGTCGATGAGTTCGATCGCACCCTGTTTCGTACCGATGATGGCGTGTCGACCACCGGGCGCGAAGGACGTGCACAAGCCGTAACCGCCCTTGATGGTCCGCAGACACGCGCCGTCGGACACGTTCCACAGCTTACTCCCGTTGCTCGAGCACGAGAGCACCGTCTCGTCGTCGGGCGACAAGGCGACGGCGCGAATGTCGGAAGGGTGACCTGCACTCTCGATAACGTGCAGTTTGGTCGGCTCCTCCTCTTCGACGACTTCCCACTCTTGAATGGCGTTGTCGTCGAGAAGCACGGCCACCTTGCACATGACGTCAGATCTCTTGGGCGTCTCCGTGGAAAAAGCGAAACCGCGCATCTTGGACTTGGTTGTGATCGTCGAAGCGAGCTCCAACTCATCAGCGGCGCTTCGCGCACCGTCCTCGTCGTGGTCCTCTCGCGCCTCTCGCGCCGCCTCCAAATCGCCCATCTCCTCCGCCTCTCGCGCCTTGGCCTCCATTTTCTCGCGTTTACGTTTCAGGCGACGCTTTTGTTTCTTTACCGCCTCCCTCTCGTCTCGAACGCGGTAAATCTCCATGCCTCGCCCGACGCCCTGCACGCCCAGGTAGTTGCCTGTCTCGTGGTACCGAACCGTCATCGTTCGTCCCTTTTGCCCTCGAGTCACCGTGCCCATCTTGAACAACGGCGACTCCGCACTGTACCCATCCCGCGCCGCGTCGCAATCGTACACGTGCAACTTGTGATCCGCGGTACCGATGACGACGCGCGTCTGCGTCGGATTCACGTCCACGCTCCACGTCTCGCCGTCGAAACCCGTCAGCGTCTGCGTGCACGCCCGCGTTCCCAAATCCCAAACCTTGACGTACCCATCCTTGCTCGTCGTCACGAGAAACCTGTGAAAAAGATCCGCGCTCTTCGCGTTCTTCCTCTCGACGAGTGCGCAATCCGTAATTTGATCTCGATGTCCTCGCAGACGCGTGATTCCGCTCTCCGCGGCGACGTCCCACACCACCACGTCCGAATCTCTCCCTCCCGACACCAGCAGACTCCCGTCTCTCGAAAACCGAAGCGTCGTCACGTCTCTCTTGTGTCCTCGAAACGTCACATCGCACTCATCGCCCATGAGCGACCACAACCGAACGCTTCCGTCGCTCGCGCCGCTCGCCAGGAAATCACCCGTCGGCGACCTCGCCACGCACGTCACCCTCGGCGCCGCCTTGGTCACCCCGTGCTCGTCCGGATCGTTCGGTGGGATCAACTGTCGCTCGCGCTGCGCGCGCTTGACGTCCCAGACGCCCACGCGCTCGAGCGCCGCCACCGCCAATCGTTCCCTCGCGGCCGCCGCCGCACCGCCGACGTCGTCGCTCGACGACGCCGGCACGTACGTCAGCGCGCCCGCCGTGTCACCGAGACCGGTCGCGACGACGCCCCACGCCGCCGCCTGTTCGTACCGCAGGTACGCCTTGACCATGACGCGCGACGGAGGCGCGCGAGGGCGACGGTGAGTGAGGCGCGCGGGGACGCCGAGCCGGCGATACGCACTTTTTACTTTTACGAACGAACGACGAGCCGTGTGGGACGCGGGCGTGAATGACAAGGCGCGTCGATGAACTACGATGATGCAATGACGTCACTCCGGGAACACGGTGAACCCCTCGGCGATGGCTCGAAACGCGGCCTCGTCGGCGTCGTACCGACCTCGGTCCGTCTCGACGGCGAGCGTGTACAGCGTCGACGACCCGTTCGGTTTCGCGTCCAACGCGAGGGTCGTTTGCACAACGCGCGGCACGCCGGCGATGGTCTTTTCGTAGACGATGTCGTAATAGTCGACGCCGGCGGTCGTGCGTGTGTCGACGCGTCGAAGCGTCGCCGCCGCGCGCCCTCTCGATTTCGCGTTTTCTGCCTCGACCAACCGTTTCGCCACCGTCTCCGCAGTGCCGATATCGCCGAGCGATCGCGGTCCGCCGGACGACGCGGTCTGCGAGGACAATTGTATGACGTTTCCGGCGAGACCGAATCGAGAGTCGCGCAGAAACGTCTCCGAGCTCGCCGCCGCCGCGCTCGCGCCCAAATCAACCTCCTCGTAAAACGACGGCACGTTCGCGACGCGAAACGCGCGCGTCTCGACGCTAAACGTAGACGACGACGCGATCGACGACGATGTCGACGTCGACGCGTCGCCCCCGCGCGCGCTGTCGGGCGCGAGCGTCGCGCACGCGGTGAAACCTAACAACAGTGCCAGCGCGTCCCGTCTCGGACGTTTCGGGACGCGCGCCGGCGTCTCGGCCGCGTCCGCGCTCGACGACGCGCGAATCACGCGTTGGCGGCCCGCGTCGACGCGCGGCGTCGGCGCGTCGCGCGTCGCGCGCGCGGTGACGGCACAACAGAGGCGCATCGCTCGAGCGCGGTGTGACGACGATTTGATTCTCGAGCAGAGTTATTTTTGGGCGCGGCGACGTCCGTCGACGTCGTCTCGCGCGCGTCGCGGACGCGTCGCAACGTCTCGCGCGTCTCGGACGCGTCGCGATGGACCGTCTCGCGCCGCGCGAGACGTCGTCCGTCGCGTCGCGCGCGCGCGCCGCCGCGTTGCGCTCGAAAAAACTGTTCGAGTCCGAGAACGTGGGCGTCATCGCTCGACGACGCGCGGGGGCGGCGACGTCGCTGGGATTTCGTCGAGGCGACGCCGTCGTCTCTCGCGAGTCGGTCGACGTCGCGGACGCGTCGCGCGCGATGAGTCTGTTGGAATCGACGGTGGCGCGCGCGGAGGCCAAGGTGGCGGGGCTTCGCGCGCGAGACGCGTCCAGAGAGGATGTCGCCGCGGTGGAGGAGGCGCTCGAGGCGTTGGATTTGGTGGCGTCATGCGCGCGAGAGGAGTCGAAATCGCAGGCGAGGGCGCGGGTGCGGGAGCGCGCGCGCGCGAGGGAGTTGAGGGATGAGTTGACGCGCGAAAAGCGTTATCGTGCGCGCGCCGAAGCCGAGGCGAGAGCGGCGAGGTGTGAATTGGCGTGCGTCAAGGCGACGGTGCGCGTGAGTGATGCGCGCGTCGGTGATGACGATGCGTGCGTAGTCGTCGCGGACGATGTCGACGCGGTTGCACGTACGTCGTCGTCGTCAACGTCGTCCGACGACGACGACGTCGCCGGGCGCGAAGTCGAATCGACGCGCGAAGAGACGCCGTCCGAGATCGCCGTGGACGCGCGACGCGCGGTCGCCGATGATGGTCATCGCGACGCGTGTTCGTCCGGTCGAGACCGTCTCGTGCCCGAAACGGGTGACGACGACGAGATTCGGTTCTACGCCGACGTCGCCGAAGATTTAGACGCCGAGACGACGCATCGAAACGCGACGCTCATCGCGTTCGATCTGGCGAGAGTGTCGTCGTCGACGACGAGAATGACGTCAAACGATATCAAACGTCACACGTCGACGTACTTTTACAAACGCCACGGTTCGCGCGCGCTCGGTGAGTTGCACCGCAAAATGTTCTTCAACGCACTCGCGAGACGCCGAGCGGCGAGCGAGTGGGCGCAAGTGTTCGCGCGCGTCCTCGAGGACGTCGACGCATTCGAGTTTGCACACGCGATGCGTTTGATTCGACACGTGCGTTTCGTGCTCGTGGAATCGCCCGACCTGGACGCGGCGCCCATCATGAGCGTCGACGAGGGCGCGCGAGCGCTCGCGTTTCTTCTTGCGCCGCTTTCGGGGAAATCGTCCGCCGCAGCGACGAAAGAGTTTGAAAGCATTCGTCGACGCGCGACGCACGTGAATGGAACGTCCCAGATTTCATTCGCCGCCGTTTTAGAGCGCGGCATCGACGCCGTCCAGCGAGCGAAAGCGTCCGTACGGTCCGCGCTCGCCGAAACGTTCGCCAGGCGACATCCCGACGGAACGTTGGCGCATCACTCGACGTTGGTCAAGACGCTCGTCGACGCCGTCGCGACCGTAGACGTCGCCGCAGTGTCGGCGATCGCCAACGACACCGACGGCGTCGATCGAATCGCGCACGAAATCGCATCCGCGGATGATTTCGTCACGCTCGAGCGATTCGTCGACGGCGCCTTCGGAGAACTCACCGCGATGACTCTCTCGCGCGCCGACGCGCCGGACACCGAGCCGGCGATGCGTTCGGCGCGCTTCAAATCGAAACCGAACGCGATGACGATCGACGTCGTGGGTTCTCTCGCCCTCGTGACGCGCGCGTGGGATTTCGCGTCTCGCGTCATCGACCGCCGTCTCGCCGCGTGGACCTCCCGCGACGACGTCCGCACGACCAAAACCACCACCAACAACAACAACAACGCCCACCGACCTCACGGCGCGTTCCCGATTCCACCCGTGCGCACCACCGACGTCACCAAACGCGCCCTCGTCCGTCGTCACGTCGACAGACTTCTCAAGCTCCGCTCCACCTGCGACTTCGCCCTTCGCGCCGCGTCCTCCCTCTCGCGTCGCGTCGACGCCTCCGACGACATCGCGCGCGCGTGGCGCACGTACGCCGCCGTCGTGTGTGCCTTTGAAACCGCGAGACGCGTCGTCGGCGTCGTCGATCCGACGCTCGCCGCGTGGTGACGCTCGCGGCGCGCAATACGCAACACACACATCCCGAGAAGCACTAACGAATTTTACATGTTGTATGTATACGGACATATGACACCTATTGTGGGAAGTAATACAATTTAATAAAATAATTTCGACCCCCCCAGGCGACGACGGCGGCGGCGGCGGCGCGTCACACGCCCGCGCGCTCGTCGCTCGACCGCGCGCGAGCGTGTGACGCGAGACGTGCGACCTTCGTCGTCGCCCCGCCTGGTTTTACCGCGCGCCGGTGTCCGCATTCGTCGCGCACGCGCGGAGACGTCCCGCCGCCGCCGCGGTTTCATCTTCCCGCGCCGGTGACGCGCGTCATGAGCTCGTCGTTCGCGAAGAAACTCGCGGACAGCGACGCGCACGTGCGAGATAAAGCCTTCGTCGCCGTCTCCAAGTGGTTGGCCGGTCGAGAGTCGCTCGATGAGCTCGACGCGAGGAAACTGTGGCGAGGGTTGTTTTACTCGTTTTGGCACGCGGACGGTCGGGCGACGCAACTCGACGTGGCGGATAAGATGGGGGCGTTGATGCACGCGTTGAATCGAGAGGTGGCGATGTCGTACGCGTGGGCGTGCATGTGGACGATGCGGACGGAGTGGAGCGGGATCGATAAACACAGGATGGATAAATTTTGTTTGTTGTCGAGACGAGTGTTGCATCACGCGTTGCGATTCGCGGGCGAACGGCGATGGGATTCGACGGAGCGTCTGCGCGAGGTGCTGGCGGATGGCGTGTTCGGAGACGCGACTCGCGGTATTGGATTTAAATTGCACGTCGCGGAGACGTTTTTGAGAGAGGTTGACGCGGTGTGTAAGGGTGAGAGCGGGTTGGAGATGGACGACGGGGAGGCGCGCGCAGGCGCGCCGACGCCGATACCGTCAAGCGCGTTGGCGACGCTTTTGATGGTGTTCGTGCGCGCGATGGAGACGGAGGAGAGCCAAGTGTTGTTGCGACGCATTCGCGAGGACGTTTTCGAACCGTTGTGTGATCCCTCGCGCGCGACGGAAAACCCGCGCGCGGCGAGACTGACGCCGAGCGGATTGAAGACGTTGTGCGAGACGGCAATTTCGTTGGGCGCGAGAGACGGCGTCGAGGACGTGTGTCGAGAAAACTTGTACGAGTTGCACGGCATGTTGAAGCGAGGGGCGAATAAGATCACCAAGGACGCCGAGGCGCGCGGTGTCGATCCCGAAGCTGAAGACATCGAGGCGGCGTCGCCGCCGAAGAAGAAGAAAAAGGCGAAGAAGAACGGCGTCGCGACGCCCGCCGACGACTCGGCGGACAAGAAGACGAAAAAGAAGAAGGAGAAAAAGATGAAACGCGCCGCGAGCGACGAGGCGAGCGAGGATGAGTTGAAGAAAAGAGAGAAGAAACGTAGAAAGAAGGAGCGTCGCCTGGCCAAGGAGGCGTCGGCCGCCGCCGCCGAGCGCGCCGAAAACGAAGACGCCAACGACGCGCCGAAAACGAAGAAGAAAAAGGCAAAGACGTCTCCGAATGACGACACGCGGGACGGTTCAAAGATGGTCGCCATGCGCGCCCTCGTCGATCGAGGCAACAGCGCGTCTCCGACGCCGTCGCTCGATTCGCTCGATTCCCCATCCATGTCGCCGAGAACGCGACGACTCATGTGGAACGATGACGGCATCACGTATTCCGCCCCGGACGCGCGCGCGCCCATCAACACCGCCAAGGGCAAGCGAAACCTCCGCATGACGCCGACGAAGACCATCTTTCGTCCGATTCACGGGAAGACGTACTCGGCGCCGCCGAAATCGACAAAGTCGCGACTTTCCCACGGCGGCGGTAAGAAACGCGCCGCCGAGAGTTTCTTTTGATTCTCATTCATTGTGACACCAGATACAGACGTAAATAGTACCCACTCACCTCGCATCGCACACTCGTGCCTCGTCCCCTGGCGCGCGCGTCCCGGGCGTCGTCGTCGACGCCGCGCGCGTCGACCTCGCCGTCCCCACACGTCGACGCTTCCTCGACCAACGCCATGCGCGCGCTCGAGGAGATTGACTGCGAATTCGTCGCGCGCGACGACGACGGGGTCATCGCACGCACCTCTCGCGCGCTCGGTGACGTCCACGCGACGCCCGCGCAGGTGCGCGCCGCGTGCGCGCGTCGGGGGTCAACGAACGAATCGCGCGCTGACTCTTCTGATTCCCTCGTCGCGACGGTATCGAGCGTCGCGCGCGCCGTTCGCGACGTCGTGTTCGCCGACAGTGCGCTCACCGAGATTGTGCCGTCGCGCGCGCGGCGCGACGACGCGACGACGCGAAGCGCGCTGGCGTGGCATCCGAGGAGGGAAATCTTGGCGACGGCGGACGGCGGCGGTCGGTGCGTCGCGCGGGACGTCTCCAGAGACGCCAAGGGTGGTATTCGAACGCACAGGGGCGATGAAAACGAAGAAAACGAGGATGGGGAGGTGACGACGCTTCGACACCGCGCGCACGGACGGTGTGAGCGAATGGCGTGGCGACCGGGACACGGACGCGCGTTGGCGTTGGTCGGCGCGTCGGGCACGTGCGTGTGGACGAGAGAGCGTCGGGGTACGCGAGCGACGAGCGCGGTGGCGAGCGAGACGGGCGCGTTGAGTCCGATCGATGCGGCCAAGGTTCGAGCGATGGCGGCGAGCGGGACGAGCGGGAAGGTGAGCGGGTATCGATGGAGGTTGACGATTTATAACGAGCGAGGCGCGCACGACGCGGGGCCGATGGCGCCGCCGGGAGGCGCGTGTGCGGCGGAATCCGTGTCGTGGAGTCCGTGTGGGCGTTTGCTCGCCGCGTGTTCGCGCAAGTCTCGCGTGATTCACTGTTGGGACGTGAGCGCGGGGACGTACTCGCCGTTGGGCGGCGGCGCCGCGGGCGTCTCCGAGGTCGCCTTCAGTCCGTGCGGTGGGTACCTGTTCGCCGCGCACGTCGGTGAGGGATTCTCCGTGTGGCGATGCGATGACATGACGTGCCGAAAGTGGAGCACGAACGGTCGTGAGGTGACCGCCGTGGCGTGGGGCGCGGTGAAGGGCAAACGCGGCCGCGCGCCGGTGGCGCTCGTTGCCACGCGCGGCTCAGTCAAACTCTCCGCCGTGCACCTCTCCCCGCGAGACGCCGTGAGCGAGATCGCGGCGCATGTCTTACCTCTAGAACTTCCAGACATCGTCGCGTCGTCGTCCGAGTCGGGTTCGAGCGACCGCGACATCGCCGACATGGCGTGGGACGCATCGAGCTCGCGTCTCTGCCTCATTCTCCGAGGCGGCGAAAAGGACGGTGTCGTCGCCGTCTACGCCACGCGCACCCTGAACATCGTCAGCGCCAGTCTCATCGGGTACTTTGACTCCCCGGACGACGACGCGAACGCGCGCGCGAGGGCGACGGCGCTGCGCGTCTCCGCCCCGCGTCCCGTCGGCGCGGGTCGCATTCGAGCCACCATCGCCGTCGCCTTCGAGACCGGCGACGTCGCGCTCGTCCCGCTCACCTTTGTCGATCCCGAGCGCTCGGAGTAACGCGCGATTTGTCGTTGAAACGCACGTACGCACAGCTTTTCTAAATATGCTCGCGCGCGTTCTCGCCCGTCGCTCGCCGTCCCGCGTCAGTGTCCGACGCCCCCCGCCGTCGCGACGTCCATCATGGCCGCCCTCGCGCGCGCGGCGTCCATCACTGAGCGGCGCACCTCTCCGTCCCGCGCGCGTCCGTCGCCGCGCCGCGCGTCCGTCGCTCGCGCCAAGAAACAAAATTTGTTCGATGGCGTCATCGACATGCTCGAGGGCGGCCGTAAGCTCCGGCGGTGGTACGGTTCCGACAGTTCCGTCGGCGACGGCACGCGCGCGGACGACCCTATCGACGACGTGGTCGACGACGAGGCGTCGGAGGAGGACGAACGGGACGTCGAGCTGGACACGCCCAAGACATCCATATTGGTGACGGACGCCGTCGGCGGCGGCGGCGTGGGCGAATCCGTCGTCATGCGATTGGTGCTCGCCAAGGCGTCCGTCGTCGCGGCGTGCGATGGAGACCGAATCGCGCTGGCAGAGACGCGGTTCGGGCCGTACGTTAACGTGGCAAGTAACGAGTGGAGCGCGGGGGCGCGGTTGAACGGCGTGCGCGCGGTGGTGGTGACGGGGTCGCTGGAAAACGAGCTTCTCGACGCGTGCGTGCGACGTGGGGTGAAACATCTCGTCCTCGTGTCGAGCGCGAAGAGCGCGTCGGGTGGGTTGTTCGCGGACGCGGACGTGCGGGCGAGAGGGGATCGCGGGCGAGAGGCGCGCGCGCGAGCGAGCGGTTTGGCGGTGACGGTGGTGCGACCGTGCGCGGTGCGTCGCGAGCCCGGAGGCGAGAGAGAGATCGTGTTGGGGCAAGGAGACGACATGTCTGGAGATGTCTCCGTCGAGGATCTCGCCGAGACGTGCGCGCGCGCGCTGACGCGTCCACCGAAACCGGGACAGACGCTCGCGTTTGAGGTGCGAAACGGCGCGCCGACGTCGAGCGCGCCGGATTGGAAAGCCATGTTCGCCTCGCTCGAGATCGCGTAGTAGTACACCTAGAAACCGCCGCGCGCGCGTCTCCACAACTCGACATCACCACTACAATCTACATCTATTCTACCGGTATTCCGTATTATTCACGCCCACGCGCCTCGCCACGTTCTTCCCAACGCCGTCGCCGCCTCGCCCACGACGCTCTCAAACTCCCCACCCACGTCGTCCATCGCGTCGTCCAGCGTCGATAGCCCCGACAACTCCTTCGCGAACGCCACCCACACCGCGCACGTCGCCATGAAGACGCCCACCGTGAGCGCGCGAAGCGAGTATCCTTCCTTGGTCGCCCGCTCGCGCGCGTGCTGCGTCCCGGACGACGACGCGAGCGTCTCCTCCGTCGCGCCGAGGAGTCGATCGGACTCGCGCGCGGTCGACGACGACATGGCCGTCATTCGCGCGTTCGTTCGTCGCGCGTCGGCGAGGTGAGGCGCGCGCGGGCGAGTGTCGCGCGCGGACGGGCCCATTCGGAGGAGCTCAACACTATCTTCTACGTCTATTTCTACCGGTATCGACTTTGTCTACGCGAAATTACTCAGCGGCACGAGCGTCTGCGGGGACGACGGCGCGCGACAGAGCGGACACTCGGGTTTTTTACTCGTCCACCCGGCGATGCATCGCCAACAGAAGACGTGCCCGCACGGCGTGGCGGCGGGCGCGCGTCTCGACGAGAGACAGAGCGCGCACTTGGCGGCGACGAGCGGCGACGCGGTGGACGACGATGGACGATCGGTATCGCCGCCGACGACGCGGCCGAAGACGTCGCGTTCGATGACGACGACGTCGCGTTCGATGGGCGCGTCCGCGGCGGGAGTGCCGTCGGCTTCGTAACACGTCGAGGTCGACGCGCGCGTCGACGCCGACGCGGAGGACGCGGAGGACGCGCGTCCCGCGCTCGCGAGCGCGTATGCGTGTTCGCACGCGACGACGGCGAGTTGAAACGCAATGAACGCACCCAACACGGCGTAACTCGGTCGCTCTTCGCCCGCGTACGCCCCCGTGAAGGCGCGCCGCACGCCGGCGGCGCGACAACTCCACTCGTAATACTCGCCGTACGCGTAAAACAATGCCACGTGCGCCGCGTTCGCGAATCCACCTCTCGCGTCGATCATCTGCGCCCCGTGCGAGAGATTCTCGCTCACCGATCGTCCGTCGCCGCGCTCGATGCGTTCACCCGCGAGCGCGAGCGCGGTTCTCGCCGCCGCGTCCGCCGCGCGCGCGCGCGTCGACGCCCCGTCCTCGAGCGTCACGCCTCGCTCGACGTTTCGCACCACGCGTCCTCGAAGCGCGCGCACGATCTCTTCCCCGAACGCGCTCACGAGAAATCGCGTCCACCGCGCCCGCGGACCGGGCGCACCGCCGCTCGCGTCTCGACACGTCAAGTCGCAATATTCCTCACCGAGCGTCCTCGTCCCCGCGAGCGACGTCAGCGCCGGGTACAGCGCGCCTCCGACGGCGCGAATGACCCCGGCGTAGCGAACGCAAAATCGAGGACCCGCTGCGCGCGCGCACGCGTCGCTGAATCGTTCGGCGACGAGCTAGGCGACGACGAAACCACCGGGTCGTTAGTCAGTCACGTCTGCGCGCGATTGCGCACGCGAGACGCGCGAGAGACGCGAGCGACGCGCGAGACGACGCGTCGAGACGCACCGTCGCGTACGTATCGTCCTTTTGCGCCGCGCGCACGATGTCCGGCTGCGCCGCGGGAGGGAATCCGAGCGACGCCATGAAATCGAAAGTCAAAGCGCGCCCGAGTGACGACGACGACGTCGACACACCGCGCCCTCGGCCGTGTCGACCGACGGACGGACGGCGACGCGACGACGACGGCGATAGTTCCGTCACCGTCGTCGTCATGACGCGCGCGTCGTCGTCGTCGGTCGAGACGGTGCCGCACGAGAAATCACCGCCCGACGCGCCGATGACGAAAACCATCGCGCGACGCGGCGACGACGGCGCGCGCGTCGTCCCGCTCGGCGCCACGTGTTACGGTACGTCTCCTCGTCCTCGCGCGCGCGCCGTTCGACGAGACATCGCGACGCGAGCGCGGACTGACTTTCAGCCGTCGGGACCGTCGACAGCGCACTTTTCGTTGCGAGACGCCGAGACGGGCGACGTCGTCCGAGACACGCGCGTCGACATGGAACCGGTGCAATTCGTCGTCAGCGAACGGTTCGGACTGAACGACGCGCTCGTGGACGGACGAAGGGCGGGGGCGAACGTCGAGGCGATGGACGCGTGCGCGCGGACGATGACGTCGGGCGAGCGGGCGACGTTCGACGTGCCGGCGTCGTTGGCGTACGGCGAGGAGGGACACTTTTCGTTTCCGAGCGTGGGGAAGAATAGACGATTGATTTTAGATTTAGAGATTTTAGACGCGAGAGGGAGCGCGGAGGCGCCGGAGCGCGTGCAGAGGGATATGACGTACGAGGAACGCGTCGCCGCGGCGAGAGGACATCGAGCGAGAGGAAACGAGTTGTTCGTCGCCGGGGACGCGGCGCGGGCGATTCGTGAGTATTCTATGGCGTTGACGTACTTGACGGAGGATTTCATGATGCAATTGTTCGACAAGTACGAGGAGGAGGCGCACGCAGAATTCGTCGCCGTGCACGGAAATTTAGCGGCGGCGCATTTGCGTCTTAAATCGTACGCCGACGTGTTGACGCACGTCGCGTTCGTGTTAAAGGTGGACGAGGCGAACGCCAAGGCGTATTACAGACGAGGCAAGGCGCGGTTCGCGCTCGGACAAGAGGACGCCGCGCGCGAGGATTACGTGCGTTCACAGAGACTCGCCGGCGGTAAAGACGCCGCCGTCGCCGTGGCGATTCGCGAACTCGACGCCGTCGTTCGAGCTCGCGAGCGCGAATCCGGCAAAGCCTTCAAGGGCATGTTCGGCAACGCGTCGACGAACGCTCCGAAACCGAATGACGACGCGTCGGCGACGCCACAGACCGAATCTCGTCTCGGCGTCTTCGGTCGAGTCGCGTCGTTTTTCGGCGCATCGAAACAATGACGCGCTTCCCGAGACACCGCGAGAACGTCTGCTCCACATTCTCACGCGCGCGGTTCGCCATGCGTGACGACAAAGAACCATCGAAAACGATGTCTGGCGCCGACGCGCTCGTCGACGTCGCCATCGCGTCCGGCGTCGAGGTGTGTTTCGCCAATCCGGGCACATCAGAGATGCACCTCGTCGGCGCGCTGTCCCGTCGTCCCGAAGACGTCAAGAGCGTCCTCGTGTTGCACGAAAACATCGCCTCGGGCGCCGCCGACGGGTTTGCGCGCGTGCGCGGACGCTCCGGTGGACGCGCGATGACGCTGTTACACTGTTACGTCGGTCTGGCGAACGCGCTGTCGAATTCGCACAATGCGTCGAAAGGACGGAGTCCCGTCGTTCACGTCGTCGGGGACATGTCGACGTTTCACCGCGGACGCGGCGCGTTGCTCGATAACGACGTCGAGGCGTTGGCTAAGACGGTGTGTGAACACGGCGGCATCGTGCGCGCGTGCGGCGTGCCGGAATCCATTCCGATGAACGTCGTCGACGCGTTCGAGGCGAGCGCGACGAGACGCGCCGTGTCGACGCTCGTCGTGCCGCACGACGCGTCATGGTCCGACGTGCCGATGGAGGCGGTTCGCGACGCCGTCGCTCGAGCCGAGGCGATAACAAACGTATCGCGCGCGGGGGCAATGACGACGCGCGGCGGAGACGTGTCGGAATCGATTCGCACGTTTTTACGAAACTTGTTGAGATGTGTGCAATCGCGAGCGCCGGGGGACGAATGTTTGTTTTACGTCGGCGGCGACGCGACCGGGGAAGAAGAATTACGACTCGTGCAAGACATCGCCGACGCGCTCGGTGCCGACGTCACGTGTGAGTGTTTCTTCACCGCCATCGAACGCGGCGGAGATTTACCTCGTGTGTCGCGCGCGCCGTACTTTCCGAAGGACGCCGTCGCCGCGTTTGATCGATACAAAGTCGTGTGCTTCGTCGACGTTCCGAAACCGCCGGTGGCCATGTTTGGATACCGAGACGCGCCGTCAACGCTGTTCAATCAACCCGACGACGACGTGTGGATCATCGACGCGCCGCCTCGAATGAAGATTGTGGACATTTTACGGGCGTTGCGAGACGAAGTCGCGGGCGGCAAACGCACGGCGAGCGACGTCTCGCGAGGCGTGCGAGACG
>Ga0181581_10001140_pt1 | contig 20433 bp, 19 predicted proteins | sample 071ome_22_FD_132433 | JGI IMG/M metagenome (GOLD analysis project Ga0181581, IMG submission 132433) | Coastal salt marsh microbial communities from the Groves Creek Marsh, Skidaway Island, Georgia - 071404AT metaG (megahit assembly) | ecosystem: Environmental > Aquatic > Marine > Intertidal... | reverse complement strand
TACAAAGTCAGCCAATGTCGCCAGAAGGACTGCTCAATCCATTTGCCAGCGATTGGAAGACTATTTGCATGGTGTGCGGTTGCAAAGGATGGATGTACCAGCATTGCATCTTGTAATCAGTGATGCGCCTGATGCGCAGGACAATAACGAGAGGACGTTCTTTGGGGATTGCTTCAATCTGGCCAGAAAGAAGGCTTGCTTTGACTCCGCGCCTAAGAGGGCCGTCGGTTTCGGTCTGGACAATGGTTTTTGTCGTCCAGATGCCGACTGTTCAAGTAACCCCGCGAGACCTTCACCAATCTGAGAAACTTGACGCTTTCCATGGCCAGCATGACATTGCGTTTGGTACTTGATGATGGAGTTATTTTTGTTGGAGTTGCTGTTGATAGTTGTGGCACGTCACGCTGCGGCTGTTCGAGATGCTGGTCATCTCGGGTCTTGATATTGCGCAATTCTCGCCGGCCAACGGACATCTGGGATGGTAAAAACAGCCTGATGGTGGTGAAAGAGGCGACGGGACTTCGCCTTCAATTGTATCAAATCGGACAAGCTCGTGATCATCCAGCACCAGCTTGGGCACCGATCCGAACAACGCCGCTGTATAGGGATGGGCGGGATTTTCAAAAACTTCATCAACCGGCCCCAACTCGACAATTTGGCCAAGATACATGATTGCAATCCTGTCGCTGACATGTTGCACCACGGATAGATCATGACTGATGAAGATTGTTGTCAATTCTAGGTCACGGGTCAGTTCCAGAAACAGATTGATGATTTGTGCCTGAATGGACACGTCAAGTGACGCGACAGGTTCATCACATATCAGGACATCCGGCTGCATGGCCAGGGCTCTTGCAATTGCGATCCGCTGTCTTTGGCCGCCTGAAAACTGGTGCGGATATCGGTCGAGCCAGACAGGATCAAGACCAACCCGCTCAAACCACTTTGCGGCATAAGCATTGGCCTCACTTTTCTTTGCAAGCCCATGGGCTATGGGCCCTTCGGCAACTGTTTCCCCCACTTTCATACGTGGGTCAAGGCTGGCAAATGGATCCTGGAACACCGTTTGTACCCGGGTTGTTGCCTTGACACCGTCCTTGATTACCGGACTGCCATCTATCAGAATGGTGCCGGAGCTTGGCGGCAATATTCCGGCAATCAAACGGCCCAGTGTTGACTTGCCACAGCCCGACTCGCCAACAAGACCTATCGTTTCCCCTTTGGTGACAGACAGTGACACGTTGGATACGGCATGAATAGAACGGGTTTCAACTTTCGCACCGAGTTTTGATGCAATCTTTTCCCCGGTGGTAAGGTTTGGGCCGAAAATCCTGCTGATATTCTCGAGGCTGACAAATCTAGTCATGACGATACCTCATCCATATGACCGACTGGGTCAAAACAGCGCCATCCTCGGTCTCCGTGAATGGTGAGTTCGGGTTCATGCTGACACTGCGCGGTTGCCCGCTGACATCGGGGCGCGAACGGGCATCCGGGGGGAAGAGATAAAAGTGATGGGGTTGTTCCCGGGATCTGTTTAAGAGGCGTGCCGGGTTTGGTCATCGCAGGCAAGGAATTCATCAAGCCGGCTGTATAGGGATGGCGCGGATTTCTCAGTAGGGTCGCCGTCGGGCCCTGCTCGACAATCCGGCCTGCATACATAACGGCCAGTTTGGTGGCGAGGCTTGATACTACGGCAAGGTCATGGCTGATCCAGATCATTGACGTTCCTGTTTCGGCTGCAAGAACACGCATCTGTTGAAGGATCTGTGCCTGAATGGAAACATCAAGCGCAGTTGTGGGCTCATCAGCAATGATGACCGACGGTCGATGGAGAAGGGCAATAGCAATTGCCACTCTCTGTCGCATGCCTCCGGAAAATTCATGTGGGTAGGCATCCAGCCTTGCGCGCGCCGAAGGAATGCCAACCTTTGACAGCAGATCAGCTGATCGATCTTCAGCGGCACGAGCGCTCATTCTTTCATGCGCGGCAATGGCTAATCGCATCTGCTTGCCAATTGTCAAGACCGGATTAAGGGTTGCGATGGGGTCTTGGAAAATCATCGAGATTTCACGGCCACGCCATCTGCGCAACTCAGCGTTTGAAAGGCTGGTCAACTCTCTGTCCTTGAAGGTGATGGAACCGCTCACGATACGCCCGGGTTCATCAACAAGACCAAGAAGCGAAAAACCGGTGACGGTTTTGCCCGAACCGCTCTCACCGACAAGACCCATAATTTCACCCTTGGCAAGATCAAAGCTGACATTGTCTACCGCCTTGACCAGCCCTGCGCGGGTAAAGAAATGAGTGGCGAGATTTTTTACACTGAGCACGGTTTCGGTCATTTTCGTAACCTTGGATTGAACTGGTCACGCACCTGATCACCAACAATGTTGATGGCAACGATCAGGATGATCAAAGCCACGCCGGGATAAACAGAAATCCAGTAGCGTCCACTCATCATATAGGGGAAGCCATTGGAGATCAGCATGCCAAGAGAGGGTTCCGTGACCGGCAGGCCAAGACCAAGGAAACTCAATGTCGCTTCAAGTGAAATAGAGTTGGCAATCTGCACTGTTGCCACAACGATCAGCGGCGGTGTGCAGTTCGGCAAAAGATGTTTCAATATGACAAGGCGGCTTCCAAGGGGGGTGGCAACAGCGGCTTCAATGTAATCCTTGCCTCTCTCAGCTTTGGCTGCCCCATATGCGGTGCGGGCGAAATAGGCGTACTGTGCAGCAACCAGAGCGCTGATCAACTGTACCTTGCCTTGTCCAAGCAATGCTACAATCACCAGCGCGAGCAGGATGGCGGGAAAGGACAATTGGAGATCCACTAGCCGCATGATCAAATTTTCCACACGCCCGCCGCTATAGGCAGCCAGAATACCCAATGCGGCTCCGAAACTGAGCGAAACAAAACCGGCAGCAAGACCAATCTGGATTGATATTCTCAACCCATAAAATATGGCCGAGAGAAGATCCCGTCCCTGTGGATCAGTGCCTAGCCAATGGGTGTATCCGCCTGTGCCGACAAAGCCGGGGGCGCGTCGGCTGTCCATCAGCGATAAATTGGCCAGATCATATGGATTTTGCGGAGATACAAAAGACGCAAAGAGTGCCAGTAGCGCCAATAGAACAACGACAGACAGCGCCACTAAGGCGATTTTGTTTTCCCGAAACTCGTTCCAAAATCGGCTGAATGGCGTGCTTTGTCTGGTCATGATGCCGCCCCGCGCCTGACCCTGGGATCAATGAGCGCAAAGATCAGGTCGATCACAAAATTGATGGTCACAAAAAGAAAGGCCACAAGAATGAGATAGGCCACCATCACTGGTCGATCCAGTACGGCAATACTGTCGATAATCAGCTTCCCGACGCCGGGCCAGCTGAAAATAGTCTCTGTCACGACGGCAAAGGCTAGAGTGGATCCCAATTCCAGACCAAAGACAGTAATGATCGGGATGGAAATGAGTTTAAGCAAATGCTGGCGCAGGATTGTGATTTCGGAAAGCCCGGCAGCACGCGCAAATTTTATCGTATCCGTGAGCATGATTTCACGCGTTCCTGCCCGTGCAAGACGAATCATCATGGCAAGTTTGAACAACGCCAGATTGATTGCCGGCAGGATGATATGTGACAGACCATCCAGTGTTGGGAATGACCACGCGACGCCCCATATATCTATGGTCGCTCCCCGACCCCCCGCTGGAAGCCAACCCAGATTCACCGCAAATGTCAAAATCAGTATCAGGCCAACCCAGAATGACGGCACTGAAAAGCCGAGAACAGAAGCGGCCATTATGGTCTTTGCTGTCCAGCTTTCTGGTCGATAACCGGCATAGATGCCGAGACTGACTCCGATGATAGAAGCTGACACAACGGAAATCAAGACCAGCTCCAACGTCGCCGGCAGGCGGCCTCCAATCAATTCGAGAACGGGAATGTTGTAGACGAACGAGCGTCCCAGGTCGCCCTTCAGCAAATTTACAAGAAAGATAAAATACTGTTCATAAAGTGGGCGGTCGAGTCCTAGGCGGCGAATGACCTCAGCGCGCAAATCCTGCGTTGCCTCTGGCGGAATGACAATGTCAATAGGGTTGCCGATAGCGTAAACGCCGCAGAAAACAATCAGGGACATAACTGCCATGACGCCAATAGCCTGCAAAAATCGCTGGATTATAAAGCCAAGCATCGGCAATCCTCGGGAATCGGGGACCAAGCAATCCTGAATGTTGCCCGGTCCCCTGAGATGGTAATCTAGTTCGCGCTCTTGATGAAGAAGGCAAGGGTGTCTTCGTCATAACGAGGGGTGAATTCGACACTTCCCGCCTTCGCCCCCCAGACAGTCTGAAGCTGGACTATTGAAATATAGGCCTTGTCTGCCATGACCTTTTCCATCGCTTCCTCGTAAGTGGCGCGGCGCTGATCTGCATCCATCATCCGGGCTCCTGTCTGTAACAACCGGTCGACATCATCATTTTTATATTCGATGCGGTTATAAGCGCCCAGTTTCACATCTGGGTTGTTGGAATGTGCCAGCCCCCCGAGGGTGTAAGATGCTTCACCAGTCAAGGTACCCCAGCCATTCATGAACATCGAATATTCAAGGCGCGCTTGTGCCGGGAAATAAACCGTCTTGGAGATTGCGTTGACATTGGTTTTGATTCCAACCTGCGTGAACATTTGGCCAAGTCCCTGACAGATCGCCCCGTCACCGGGAAGACGGTCAGCAGTGCAGTAAAGGTCAACTTCAAAACCATCACCGTAACCGGCATCAGCAAGAAGCTGCTTTGCCTTAGCAGGGTTATATTCAGGCATTGGAATGTTTTCACTGGAGCCGAAGAAGCCCGGAGGCATCATTTGATTTGCAGGTCTGCCAAGCCCTTCAAGAACAATATCCACCATCGTCTGGCGATCAATTGCGTGGTCAATCGCTTGACGAACGCGCAAGTCGCGGAGTGGATTTTGGGCAAGTTCAGTACCATCGAGAGCTCTGACGAGAGGTGTCTTTTCGCGCTGGTCGAGCTGCAGGTTCATGATGTAGACAGAGTCACCCTTTACCGCGTCGATATTGGCATCATTCTCAAGGGCCAGGTAATCAACGGAAGAAACATAGTTGATCACATCAACCTGTCCAGCTTTCAGCGCCGCGAGGCGCGAACTGTCATTTGGGATTTCCTTGCGGACAACCTTCTCCCATGATCCTTTGCCGCGCCAGTAGTCATCATTTCGTTCAAGCACAAGGTCTCCTTTTGGCTCCCAGCTGACATATTTATACGGGCCAGTACCAATTGTCGCCGCACCTGAGTTGAAGCCTTCAGCAGCTGTTTCCGGTGTGGAATAATCTGCCGCAGCTTCTGATGAGACAATGAAGAGACGGATGAAGTCATTGGGCAAGGTGGCTGCCTGACCATCAGTGTGAATGTGGATCGTATGTGGGTCTATAACTTCAACGCCGGCGACCCGACGGACATAGATTGTCGTGGTGGTCGGGCCGGAAACAACCGGGATACGCTCAATTGAGAATTTTACATCTTCAGCATCAAAGTCTGAGCCGTCATGGAATTTAACACCTTTGCGAAGCTTGAACTCCCAAGTGTCTTCATCAACTGGAGACCAGCTTGTAGCCAGCCCCGGTTCAATCTGAAGATCGGTGCCTGACCAGACAAGAGTGTCAAAGATGTGCTTTGCTGCTTCGGCATGGGGACCAAGCGCCGAATAATGCGGGTCCATCGATTCAGGCCCACCACGAACACCCATCGTCAGTGTCTGCGCCGAGGCAACACTGGTGGTGGTTAAGCTCAGCACCAACGCAAGTGGTGCCAAGAAGCTTTGTTTTTTCATTGTCTTTCCTCCCAAAATTGAAAAAGGCGGCGTGCCCACATGGGCTGACGATACTTTTCAGTCCCATTTGGGACTTGTAATTGAAGAATGTAAAGGATTATGGTGTTCGTCAAGTTCAATGTTGAACCATGGATGGCAAATCAACACAGGAATTGCTTCAATGCCAGCAACAAAAGTCGCGCATGATGAAAATTATTATGGCGATGGCCAAACTAAGGCTCCTGACATGCTGGAAGCCAAACTATGGGCGAACCCGTGTCCTTTTACGTTTCGCATTAACTATCTTGCCCTGCTGTACAATACCCCTCTTTATAGTTGGGTGCAGGATGCATATGGATTGAAACGGCCAGAATATGTGGTGTTGTATTCGCTGGCATTGGCAGATGGAAGCAGTGCGCGTGACATTTCATCAACGTCAGGTTTTCCGAAAAACACCCTTAGCAGGGCGATTAAACTACTTGAGTTATCAGGGCTTATAGAAAAGCGGGGAAAGTCACCGAGTCCTGGCCGTAAGCAGGCGCTTCATTTGTCTCAAAAGGGATGGGAAGTCATTAATGAAACAAGGCCGACATTCGAACAACAGGAAAAGCGCATGTTAAAAACGCTGACTGATGGGGAGCGCCAGATGTTGTTTGAACTGTTGTCCAAGGTTGTCATTGATGCTGAAGCTTGGTCGGGCAGTTTGCCGGAAAATTCTGAAAAGACGCAAAGGGAATATAACAATGAAGGTCGCTAACATGAATTGGTTTGATATGGAGGCAGCTGTTGAGAGGGATCAGCGATGCATATTGCCAATCGGATCCACTGAACAGCATGCACAGCTATCACTTTGTGTTGATGTGATCTTGGCTGAAAAAATGGCGCTGGATGTGGCGGAGCCTCTGAATATTCCTGTCTTTCCGGCATTGCCTTATGGTCTCGCCCCTTATTTTACATCATATCCGGGAACGATATGTCTTCGTGTTGAAACGCTTATGGCCCTCATCCGGGATATCGTGGCATCGCTTTATCAGTCAGGTTTCAGAAAAATTCTGATCGTCAACGGTCATGGCGGCAATAATCCGATTGGGGCATTGGCGCAGGAATTGATGGCTGAATATGGCGATATTTCGATCAAATTCCATAATTGGTGGAATGCACCGGCAACTTGGGCCATGGCACAAGAAATTGACTCCACAGGCTCGCATGCCAACTGGATGGAGAATTTTCCATGGACAAGACTGGCGCATGCCCCGGCACCGAAGGGTGAGAAGCCGGTGATAGACATGGCATTGATGAAAGCGTCCCCTCCTGAAACGGTCCGTGAAATTCTTGGTGATGGTTCTTTTGGCGGACCCTGGCAAAGGCAGGATGAAGACATGCTGGCCATCTGGGAAACCGGTATTAAGGAAACCCGTGAAGCCCTCGAAGGACCTTGGCCTGACTTGAGAGTTGATTGATGAAGAATGAAATCCTCATTTGTGGTGCAGGAGCAATAGGAGGCATCCTAGGTGCCTATTGGGCGCGTGCCGGCCAATCGGTAAAGATGGTCGATATCGTTGCGGATCATGTTACCGCCTGCCGCACGGAAGGACTGAAGATTGAAGGCCCTGTTGAAGAATTCACACAAGTTGTCGATGCTTTTCTGCCCGAAGAACTGACTGGAACTTATGGCTGTGTCGTGCTTGCGGTGAAAGCGCAGGCCACAGAGGCCGCAGTGGCATCGATTCTGCCGCACCTACGGGAGGATGGGTTCATTCTATCCGCCCAGAATGGTTTGAACGAAAGGATGATCGCAGATCTTGCCGGCGCCCACAGAACCATGGGTGCTTTTGTCAATTACGGTGCCGACTGGATTGAACCGGGGCGGATCCTTTTCGGTAATCGAGGCGCCGTTGTAGTTGGTGAAATAGACAACGTCATTCGCGCACGAACTGAACGCATGCATAAGCTGCTTCAGATATTTGAGCCTGATGCGGTGCTTACGGATGACATATGGGGTTATCTCTGGGGGAAAATGGGCTACGGCGCGATGCTGTTTGCAACCGCGCTGACATCTGACAGCATGACAGCAAATTTTGCTGATACAGAGAGAGGTCCGGCACTGATGGGACTGGCCCGAGAAGTCATGCGAACTGCCGTGGCAGAGGGTGTAATCCCCAAGCCGTTCAATGGATTTGACCCAAAGGCATTCATGCCTGATGCGGCTGATTCATCTGCGCTAAAATGCTTGGCTGACCTTGCGGACTTCAATTCCCAAACGGCCAAAACACACACTGGTATTTATCGTGATCTTGCTGTGCGCAAGCGCAAGACAGAAGTCGATCAGCAATTGGGAGCCATTGTTGACGTTGCGGCAGGCCACGGTATTAACACGCCGTTACTGCGCCGCCTGATCGAATTGATCCATGATATTGAGGAAGGTCGGCGTGAGATGTCGCCCGCAAACTTTCATGAGCTGACGAAGGTGATGTCATGACCACAAGAACAGCACTTGTGACAGGCGTTGTTGGCGGCATTGGGGCGGCCATAGCGTCAAGACTTTCGACGGATGGGGCAAAGGTGATTGTTTCTGATCTTCCTGGAGACGCCTTGGTGGCGGCTGCAACAAGGTTGCGACTGCCGATGATCGCGGCTGATCTCGGTGATCCTCTTTCGGTCAGAAACTTGAAAGATCACCTGATCGTCCATCATGGGAATCCGGACATTATTGTCAACGCCGCCGGTGGGGTGTGCAATCAGATTGGAACACCCCTGGAGGAGGTGGAGCCGTCTGGCTGGAAAAGCATTTTTGCCGCCAATGTTGATTCCGCTCTTTATCTCGCTCAATCTTTTGTTCCTGCAATGAAGACTAATCGGTGGGGCAGAGTAATCACAATCAGCTCCGGGGCAGGGCTGCGACCAAGTCTGACCGGCATTCATGCATATACAGCAGCAAAACACGCCTTGGTCGGATTGACGAAACAACTCAGTCTTGAGCTGGGTCGGTATGGCATAACCGTAAATTCGATTGCGCCGGGCTTCATTCTGTCGAATGCGGCAACCGAACGACAATGGCAAGCCTATGGCCCGGATGGACAGGCTGAAATCATAAACCGCATTCACACACGCCGTCTTGGCAAGCCGGAAGATATTGCGGCGGCGGCCGCTTTTTTAACGTCTGACGAAGCAAACTGGATCACCGGCCAGATCCTGAGTGTTGATGGCGGTATTACCTGACAAGAGGATTGATTGCCATGTCTGATGCTGTTCTTGAATATGCCTTGAAGAAAAGAGCGACGTTGATCGACGCTTTGAAACAGCTTGTCGCCTGTCCTTCTGTTGGCGCCGATCCGGCGATGGCCGACGGCATGGAAAAGGCGCGGCAATTGATCGAGAGAAGGCTGGATGAAATGGGCTTTGAGAACCGTCAGCGATTAATGCCTGACAATGGTTCCGGACAGCCCGCCATTTACGCCGAAAGGCTGGATGCGCCTGATAAGCCTACCATGCTCATCTATGCTCATTATGATGTGCAGCCGCCAGATCCTGAAGACAAGTGGCACACACCGCCTTTTGAACCGGTTGAGAAGAATGGGCGGATTTATGGGCGTGGCATTTCAGACGATAAGGGCCCCATGATGATCGCCCTTGAAACACTGGCAGCATTCATTGCTGTTGAAAAGACTTTGCCAATCAATGTCAAATTACTCATCGAAGGAGAAGAGGAAACTGGCTCTCCCTCCTTGCCGGGCATTCTCGAACATCATCGATCCTTGCTGACTGCCGATGCTGTATTGTCAGCCGATGGCGCGCGCTGGCGACCTGATCTTGTTAGCCTAAATGTAGGATCAAGGGGGAACGTGGGGTTTGAGGTGAAACTCATCACAGCGTCTCAGGACCTGCATTCCGGTCGCTATGGTGGTATTGTCCGCAACGCCTTACATGAAATGGCCAGACTCATTAGTGGTCTCCACGACGCAGGCGGCCGCGTAGCTGCGCCGGGATTTTATGATGGTGTTCGTGAACCTAGTGAACATGAACGCACTGAAATCCAATCCATTGCTTATGAAGGCTCCAGACTGCTGTCAGAAATTGGAGCGGTCCCCCACGGAGAACAGGGATACTCAACCCTCGAGCGACTGTGGTTACGCCCAACGCTGGATGTTAATGGTATGTGGGGCGGTTATACCGGAGCTGGGTCGAAAACAGTGATTGCCAATGAAGCATCTGCAAAGATCACCATGCGTCTTGTAGAAGGGCAGGATCCGGTGGCTGCGCGCGAATCTGTCATGAGACATCTTGAAGCAAACACGCCGGAGGGGGTCAGATTGGAATTCACAGGTGAGCGTGGTGCCTCAGGAGCCTATACGGTGCCTATGGACCACCCGCTATTGAAAGCGGCATCAAATGCGCTCGAGGCCACAACAGGCACGGTGCCCCGGCGCGTCCGGATAGGGGCATCGTTACCTCTGACAGAAATTGTGCATCGCCTGCTGGGATTGCATACGATTATGTTTTCCTTCGCGCTTTCAGATGAAAACTTTCACGCGCCAAATGAGTTTTTTCGCCTTGATTCGATATCTGACGGGCTTGCGGCATGGGTCAGAATCCTTCGTGAAATAGCAGAGTCTGATGTGGCCGACTACGCGCCATACAGGCAGAGATGACTGTTCAGAAATGATCGACAACCGGCGTGGTGCAATCCTTCTGATCATGTCGGCGGCAATATTCACTGCTGATGTCACGGTTTTGAGATATCTCAGCCCTGATGTTCCTTTTGTTCTGATTATATTTTTTCGGTCATTGTTGCAGCTTTTGATTGTCACGGCCTATATAAGAATGCAGACCGGTGTTCGGTTCACGTCACCGCGATGGCCTATGCTTGTTACGCGGGGGGTTACCAGTCTCATCTGTTGGTGGCTGTACTATCTGAGCTTCAAGAAATTGGATTTAGCGCTTGCGTCAACCCTCACTTTCACGACATCACTTTTTGTCGTTCTGCTCGCCCCTTTCGTGCTGCGCGAGAAAATTGGGTCAAAACGGGCTATTACAACTATCCTTGGTTTTATCGGTGTTGTTCTGGCGAGTGAGATTGATGGTTATGGTGTTGATGTCGGTGTGTTGCTGGGACTTGGGTCAGCGTTTGCCGCGGCGATACTGATTTTTCAAAATCGGCTGCTGGTAAAAACGGAACATACAGCAACCATCATGTTTTGGATTGGATTGGTTGCAACTATCGGCACCACGCCGGGGGCCTTTCTTGCGGGGACCTTCGTGAGCGTCCAGGATTTTCTTCTTCTTTGCCTTGCTGGTGCGCTTGGCACATTTGGCATGCTTTTAACGGTCGAGGCCTATCGCTTTGGCGAGGTGTCTGCCTTGGCGCCATTCCCATATACGCGGATTCTGTTTGCCCTTGGCGCTGGTTATTTTCTTTTTGCTGAGAAAGTCAGTCTGTATGAAATTTTCGGTGCCGTGATTATTGTCATTTGTGGACTTACCGCCAGCGAAAGGCGTAAGCCTTCGATGGTCTGACCAAGGGTCAGGGCGCACATAGTAATGTATGTGTATTTGCATTAGGGATCCGAAAATCCAAAATGCTCGCAAAATCAAGGTGCAAGTAACTGCGGTTGCAGGCCCCCGCAACCAATCTTGTATGCACCCCCTCGCCCCCGGCCAGGGGGTGTTCGTTTTTTGGCGCCATGCCCAGATTTAGCAGCGCCGCCAAATGCCCCAACGCTGAACACGCATAACTCGGTTCTCAACGGGGTTCTTGATGAGCCTGTTGCGCGCAGCTTTATGAAGCAGAAAACCCCGCAGCCCCGCAGGGCGATATTTATATAACATCATCACTTTGCGTCTGGATGTGTTATAGGATAATAGGTTGATTTTGACTTTTGAAGTAACGTTTAGCGCCCATAAAATAGAATTTTACAACAGCAGATGCATTATAAGAGAGAAAAGGGTATGCGTTTTTCGAATTCAGGGAGGGTAACAATCCTGCAAGTGGCTGAGGCAGCAGGTGTTGATCGCTCAACCGTCTCGCGCGTTTATAATCAGCCGGAAATGTTGCGGGAAACAACAATAGAGCGCGTCAAGTCAGTGGCAATGGAGCTTGGCTATTCCCCGAATCCTGCGGCCCGCGCCTTGCGGACAGGCCGCATGGAAAATATTTCCCTCATCGTTCCTGATATCACAAATCCATTTATACCGCCGATAACACTGGCTGTTCAGAAGGAGTCGGCAAACAAAGGCTATTGCGTTTTCATCGGCAATGCAGATGAAGACCCTGTTCATGAAGAAAAGCTGCTTTCCCGGTTTCTGGATCAGGTGTCCGGCGCCATTCTTGTCTCGCCGCGCTCGCATTCTTCAGTTATCGAAATCATGGCGCAGCGCCTTCCAATTGTTTTGATCAACCGTGATATTCAGGAAATTCCAAGAGTATTGATCGATTCAGGCAAAGGCATGGCAATGGCTGTTTCTCATCTGGCTCATTTGGGTCATACCAGATTGGCCTATATTGGAGGGCCGCCCCAGTCATGGGCGAATGAGGAACGCCGCCGAGCCGTTTTCAGGGCAGCAGGGGAACTGGGGATCAGCTGTGTGGAAGCTCCTGCCGAAGCGGCATCTTTTTCGGCAGGAACGCAGCTGATTGATGAATTGCTAGCCACGGGCGCGACCGCTTTTCTGGCCTTTGACGATGTTTTGGCCCAAGGCATCTATTTTGGCATTACCGAGAGAGGGTTTGATGTGCCGAGGGATTTCAGCCTTGTCGGCTGTGACGATATTCCGGGCCTGCCCTTGCTCACAACCGTATCAAGCCAATCGATACTGGCTGGAAAGATGGCCACGGATCTGCTGATTGATTCTCTTCTGCTGGGTGAGAGAAGCGATGTGTGCAAGGTTCTGGAAACGAGTTTGATACTCCGCAATACGGTCGCCCCGCCGCGCGCAGCCAGCTAGGCCGCTGCCCTTTGAAAAATAACCACGGTAATTTGCAGTTATTTTGTCAAGATTGACATTCAATCGATTGCATGACAGCCTTTTTCTGGAGAGGAAGAGTTTTTCGGGTTTTGCTGAGGGTTTTATGGAAGCAGGGGGCGCCTTGACCAGCTGGTCAGCGGGTTTGGCAAAAGTCAGTGTTTTTAAAGATCGCCAGTCAATGGGAAGGGCGGCTGCCGATCAGATTGCGGGCCAGATAGCCGAGGTTGCCAGGACAAAGGCCAGCGTGCGCATGATCTTTGCAGCTGCACCAAGTCAGACAGAGATGATTTCAAGCCTGCTCGCCCATGCTGACTTGCCGTGGGAATCCATCACCGCATTTCACATGGATGATTATCTTGAATTGCCGGCCGATGCCCCGCAACGCTTTGCAAATTGGCTGGACCTCCATCTTTTTTCCAAAGTTCGGATGGGCGAGGTGCATCGCATACCTGCAAAGGGGACAGCAGAGGAAATTTGCGCTGAATATTCAAGTCTGCTGTCAGCTGCACCGATAGATATTGTCTGTCTGGGAATCGGGGTCAATGGTCATATAGCCTTTAATGACCCGCCAGTAGCCGAATTTGATGACCGCGCCATGGTCAAGTTGGTGGAACTGGACCAGACCTGTCGCCAGCAGCAAGTGGATGACAAGTGTTTTGAGACACTTGCCGATGTGCCAAGACAGGCGATCACGCTGACTATCCCCCAGCTTTGTGATGCTGCGGCGCTGTTTTGCGTGGTACCCGGCCAGCATAAAAGAAACGCTGTAAAGGCTGCATTGGAAGGACCGGTTTCGACAGACTGCCCGGCCAGCATCTTGCGCACCCACCCGAATTGCAAAATCTTTCTTGACAAGGAGGCCAGTCCAAATGGCTGAAAATCATCTGCCAGACGGAGATCGGCTTTGCCAGACCTATCTTGGCAGTGTGTTCTCCTTGATGCAGTCCATTCATGATGAGGAAAAAGACGCATTGCAGGCCGCAGCACAAAAAATGGCTGCGCAAGTTGCTGAGGACAAGCTCATCCATATTTTTGGACCGGGCGGTCATTCCAACCTTGCTGCCCAGGAATTGTTTTTCCGGGCGGGTGGGTTGATGCATATCAATGCCATCCTTGATGAAGGCACATTGCTGTCAAATGGTGCCTTGCGCTCCATGGCGATTGAGCGCACCCCGGGCTATGGCCGTGTGGTCATAGAAAATCAGGGTTTGGGTTCAGGTGATTTGCTGATACTTGCCAATGCCTACGGAATTAATGCAGCGCTTATCGATGCGGCCTTGACCGCCCGTGAGCGGGGCGTATTTCTGATCGGTGTGAGTTCGCGCAGTCATGCTGACCAGACGGCTGCCGATCATCCCGCCCGCCATCCATCGAAACAAAATCTTCATGATATCGTTGATATCAGCATTGATACCAAAGTTCCGATTGGTGATGCTGTCATCAAGGTGCCGGGCGTATCGGAAAATGTCTCGGCAGTATCGACATTTGCCAATGCCTTTGCGCTGAACTGTCTTGTTTTGCGCACGATTTCCTGTCTCGGCGCAATGGGTGAAGACCCGCCTGTCTGGCGCAGCGGAAACGCACCTGGCGGTGATCAGGCAAATGGCCGGTTTCTGGAAAAATTTCGTGGAAGGGTTAGGTCACTGTGACAGCACAAGCCACTTATTTTTGCCGGGAAATTTCAACCGGGCACGCCCTGTCAGTTCAGGTGTGTGCAGGAAAAATAATGGCACGGGATCGCTGTGAATCCGGGGATGACAATCTGCCTGAGATTATGCCTGGTCTCATTGACTTGCAGGTGAATGGCTATTTTGGACATGATTTGAATGAGGGAATTCTGGATGCAGGGACGGTAGAAGAATTAAGCAATGCCCTGTGCCGGATGGGGGTGCGTGCCTATCTTCCTACCTTGATCACAGCCAGCGAGGCTGAACTTTGCCAGCGCCTGAAAGCGATCAGGCAGGCCACGGAAACCTGCCTGAAATCAAGAAAGATGATTGCAGGCGTGCATATTGAGGGTCCGGCTATCTCAAACCGGGAAGGTCCGCGCGGGGCGCATCCTGAAAGCCAGGTCAGACCGGCATCGACCGCTGAATTTGAACGCTGGCAGGAGGCCGCAGGCGGTCTTGTGAAAATTATCACGATTGCACCGGAAACAGAGGGGGCAGCCAGCTTTATCAATTATGTAACCGCAAGAGGCATCATTGTTTCATTGGGACACAGCGATGCCAGGCAAGAGGATATCGCGTCAGCGGTCGCGGCCGGGGCCAGAATGTCCACGCATTTGGGAAATGGTGTTGCCAGTGTCCTGCCGCGCCATCCAAATCTCATCTGGGCACAATTGGCAGAGGAGCGCCTGACAGCGTCCTTTATTGCAGACCGGCATCACCTGCCAAAAGCAACATTGCTGTCGATGATCAAGGCCAAGGGATTGGACCGCTCGGTGCTTGTTTCAGACAGCGTCAAATTTGCCGGCCAGCCTGCTGGCAGATATCGCACTGCCATTGGCGGGGAAGTTGAGGTTTTTGAAGATGGCAAGGTCTCGATTGCTGATTCTCCGTTTCTGGCCGGCAGCGGATCATGCCTGCTGGATATCATTCTGGGCTTCAGTGACTTCACTGGCTTGCCGATGCAAGATGCGGTCGTGATGGCCTGTCTGAATCCGGCTCATTTGCTTGGAATAGACAATAATCTGGCAGTTGGACAGCCCGCAGACTTTATTTTGCTGGACCATGATCAGGCGACTTCAAAAAGAAGCGTCAGGGACATTATTTTCAATGGCGAGAGTGTGATGGCATGATTGAGGTTGGGGTGGCATCAATAAATATCACACCCCCGCCGGGTCTTGCTATGGCGGGCTTTGCGGCGCGGACTGAATGCGCAATCGGTGCGCATGATCCTTTGAGTGTGAGAGCCCTGGTCGTTGGTCAGACAGCGCTGGTAACAGCTGATGTGATTGGCATAGATGCGGCCATGTCAAAACGGGTGCGCACCAGCAGCTGCCTGCCTGAAGAAGCCATTACCATAGTCGCCACACACACCCATGGCGGCCCGGCATCCATGCAGGATCGACTTTGGAATGAGCCAGACCCGCAATTTTTGACAAGGCTCGAAGCCGGGCTGGTAGAGGTGATCGGCAAGGCAGCAGCCAGCAGGAGACCGGCCAGCTTATATGGTGGAACAGGGGCCGAGCCGGGCTTTGCAAAAAACAGGCGTCACAAGGATGGCGCTGTGGATACCGGTATTCCTGTTGTGCGTTTTGATGATCCTGAAGGTGTGCCATTTGCCATCTTTATGTCCTATGCGTGTCATCCGGTGGTGTTGGCAGCTGATAACCTGCTCTGGACAGCTGACTATATCCATTTTGCCCGGCAGGAGGTTGAAGCAGCCTACCCGGAGGCTATTGCCGTTTTTGCTACCGGATGCGCAGGGGATGTGAATACCGGTCATTCGGCAGCCGGCTCACTTACTAAATCTGGCAACAGCCAGCGCAGCTTTGCAATGGCTGAGCAAATTGGAAAGGGCATTGCCAAATCAGTGGCCGAAACCAGCTTCAAAAAGCTGGGCAAGTCTGTCGGAAGTGCTGAACAGTTCCTTGATCTTAATTTCCAGCCAAGAGAAACCGGAACCGGTGAAGAATTGGCGCAGCAATACCGGGACGCTGCTGAACAAAATCCGGGTGAGGAATTTCTTTACGAAATTTGGGCTGACTGGGCGCGGAACAAGAAGGGGAAAAATATCAACCCGCTGCGCGTCCGGTGCAGCGCCCTCAGCTGGGGCGACTCTGTTCTGATCAGCTTGCCAGGAGAGGTGTTTGCTGAAACCGCCATCAGGATTCGCGGGAAAATAGCGAATGGCCATCCGGTATTTCTATTGGCCTACGCTGACGATAACCCCGGTTATATTCCGCCTGAATCTGAATTTGAATTTGGCGGTTATGAAATTGATGAAGCACATAGATTTTACGGACTTGGCGCCACTTTTGCGCCGGGATCGGCTGAGCGTCTGGAGCGTGCCGGACAGCTTGTTGCCGAAAGAGCTGCTTTCGCAGCAACCCAACAAGACATGGGTAAAATTCAACCATGAATGTGAGAGAGGGAATGATGAGTAAAATCAATTTTACCAAACGATTATCAGCTGTTGTCTGTGTGGCCAGCAGTCTGATTATGGCCGGAAGCATCGCTGCCAAAGCAGAAAATATCGTGATTTGGGGCGGGTTTCCTGAACTGCAGGGCTTTTATGAGCGCGTTGCAGAAAGCATGAAAGCCACCCATCCGGATTTGAATGTGATCGTAGAGCCGATTGGCTTGCGGGATCATGAAAAGCGTGTGGCTCTGGCTTTGTCATCAGGTCTTGATGAAACAACTGTGTTTGAATTGATCGGTTCAACTGCCAATCGGTATATCGTCAACGACCTGCTGCCCTCTGCGCCCGGGAATATCTCAGCTTTCGTGAATAATGGGGCCAATTTTGATCCCTTTTTCCAGGAAGTTGCAGCTGTTGATGGCAAGGTTTATGGAGTGCCCCTGTTCCGGGGTCAGGGCGCCTTGTTCTACAACACAGATATGCTTGCCGCGGCCGGATTGGACGGCCCGCCAAAAACAATGGCCGAATATAGCGAATATGCGAAAAAGCTGACAAAGCGGGATGCAGCTGGCAATCCAGTGGTGTCTGGTTGGTCATTGCGTCTGTCTGGCGGCGGCGGGGGCATCGCCGAAAAATTCTGGATCAATTTGCACCAGTTTGGCGGCTCGCTTCTTGAAAAATCTGGCAATGGATACAAAGCCAGCTATGCGAATGAAGCGGGTCTGGCAGCCTTGCGCCAATATGTTGATGCGGTCAGCGGTGACAAGACAGTCACGGTAGAAATGCCAGCCGATGCTGCCGCCTTCCAGCGTGAACAGACAGCAATGTTTATCCGCGAAAGCTGGGTTATCGGTGATACTGCAAAAAAGGCTCCGAATTTGAACTACAAGACAGCCCTTTTGCCACGCGGTTCCATCGCGCTTCCGGTGAACCTTTATGTGAGCGGTGGCTCTGAGAAGGCACAAAAGGCCGCCTGGGATTTTGCCATTGAGGCAAACAAGCCTGAACATTTGATCTGGATGCTGGACAATGTGGGTTGGCTGCCAAACCGCAATGGGGTGGACTATTCTACGGTAACCAAGGCGAAGCCGCAATTCTCGGCATTCGTGGATATTCCTGAAGATTATGTCTTTTTCACCCTGCCATCGATTGAGCCAATCAATGAAATCCTCACCCGCTTTGCAGCCAAGCTGACAGATGCCTATGCAAACAGTGCGCTTGTTGGCAATGACGCTGCAATGATGAAGGTCTTGCAGGAGTCAGCTGAAGAGACTGATGACATATTGAAGCGTGCCGGCATATTGGGCAAGTAATCAATAAAACCTACCATGTGTCCGGCGCTCATTTTGGGCGCCGGATATAAGCAGTAACAAGGTGGACAAAGTGCTTAACAAGAAACAATTTTGGTTTGCCATAATCGCAATCCTGCCGACTTTTGCGATATTTGGCTGGGTGCGGATATTTCCCATAATTGAAACGCTTAGGTTAAGCTTGCATCAATGGAATCTTCTCTCCAAAAACAAGCCATTTATCGGGCTTGAAAATTTCCGTGAACTTTTTGGTGATGACCAGTTTTTTGAAGCAATTGTCAATACCGCCGCCATTGCATTTGGCGCAATGGCAATCACGATACCCTTGTCGATGGTTCTGGCCGGGGTCATTTATCACCGGACAAGAAGCCGGTTTGCCGGCTTTTATGAAACAGCGGTATTTATTCCGCATGTTGTCTCGCTGGTGCCAGCAGCGATGGCATGGAAATGGGTTTTTGATGCCAAGCTTGGCCCGTTGAATCGATTGATAATGGCCTTTGGTGGTGATGCCCAGCCCTGGTTGTTTAATCCGGTTTTGGCGGTGATATGTATCATCCTGCTGGTATCCTGGCAGACACTTGGCTACGGGGTTTTGATTTATCTGGTGGGATTCAGGAATTTGCCCAAATCGGTCTATGAGGCGGCAAAACTGGATGGAGCCAATGGCATACAATCCTTTTTCTTTATGTCGGTTCCCCTTTTGAAACCGATAACGCTCTATGTATCGGTTGTGACCCTGATTTCAGGTTTCAATGTCTATGCACAAGCGTTCATTCTGGCATCTGATACACAAGGCTCGCCGGGGCGTCTGGTTCGGGTTCTGGTTTTGGATATGCTGGAAAACAGCTTTCAGAATTTTCGCGTGGGCTATGCGGCAGCCGAGGCCGTTATCCTGCTTTTGATTGTTTTGCTTCTGACAGCAGTTCAGTTTGGTTTGCTCAGGCAAGGGAGGCGGAAATGAAAACCGGTTCAAAGGCAAAGGAAAGGCGCCAGAATTTTTTGATCGATATCATCATGATGACGGTCTGTGTGCTGTTGCTGCTTCCACTTGTCATGTTGGTGGCCAACGGGTTCAAAACGCCGCAGGAAATTCTGGTATGGCCCCCGACACTTGTGCCAAATGATCCAACAATGGAAAATTTCTACCGGGTTTTCAGCGAAACACCACTTTTCAAATGGATATTCAACAGCCTGTCTTTTGCACTGTTATCAATGGTAGCGATTGTCATTACCTCAACCCTGGCCGGTTATGTGATTGCAAAATTCCAGTTCTGGACAATCAATGTGATTTTTATCCTGTTTCTGGCTACCGCAATCATCCCTTTTGAAGTCTATATGATCCCCTTGTATTTTCAGGTCAAGGCACTTGGGGCGCTCAACAGCATTTGCGGTCTTCTCATCGGTTATTTGGTGATGAGTTTCGGGATTTTTCTAATCAGGCAAAATGTCATCGCATCTGTTCCCGATGAATTGCTGGAGGCTGCCCGCATTGACGGGGCCGGAGAATTCTGGATTTTTTGGCATATTGTAGTGCCTTTGCTGAAAGGGCCGATAGCGGCCCTGTCGGTTCTGGCATTTTTTCAGGCATGGACAACCTTTGCCTGGCCTATCATTGTCCTGACACGCAAGACTGCCTTTACGATTGAAGTCGGCTTGGCCAATTTTCAGAGCGCCTACACGATTGATCTGGCCCTGCTGAGCGCCGCCTCAGCGGCCGTGATGGTTCCGTCTGTTCTGGTCTTCGTTCTGCTGAGGCGCAGTTTTGTAGAAGGGATCGCCGCCAGCGGAATGAAAGAGTGAGGCGCGCAGAAGGGATATCGCCAGAAAGTCAAAAGTAACAATAAAGAGATTGGATAGATGTCAGAAGTTGAAATCAAAGCATTGAACAAGTCTTTTGGAACGACAGAAATATTGCATGATGTGTCGTTCAGAATTCCTGACGGAGCCTTTGTTGCGTTGGTGGGGCCGTCTGGTTGCGGCAAGTCTACCATTCTCAGATTGCTTGCTGGGCTTGAAGAAATTTCCAGCGGAGAATTATTGATTGATGGCCGGATTATCAATGATATCGAAGCCAAGAACCGCGATATTGCCATGGTATTCCAGAATTATGCCCTCTATCCGCATATGACTGTCGCCCAGAATATGGGCTTTTCCCTGCGCTTGATGAAAAAGCCGCGGGCAGAAATCAATGAAGCTGTCAAAAATGTTGCAGAAATTCTGGGGATAGGTGACTTGTTGGATCGTCTCC
>Ga0181581_10001139_pt1 | contig 20435 bp, 19 predicted proteins | sample 071ome_22_FD_132433 | JGI IMG/M metagenome (GOLD analysis project Ga0181581, IMG submission 132433) | Coastal salt marsh microbial communities from the Groves Creek Marsh, Skidaway Island, Georgia - 071404AT metaG (megahit assembly) | ecosystem: Environmental > Aquatic > Marine > Intertidal... | reverse complement strand
TTATTGAGTTTGAACATTTAATGTTCCCCCTTAATTGAAAACAGAGCGCAGCCGGAGACCAAAAGTCCCGAAAGCGCCCTTGTTTTTCTTCTTGGTTAGATTGTGCAACCCACTAATTCTGGGTTACTTGGCGCGGCATTCTACACGGACACAATCAAAACAAATAGACACATTTGTAACAATTTGTAAAAACTATGCGGATTTTGGCCCTTTTCTTGTCAAAAATTGATTCTGGCAGCCTGCTGTCTTAAGAAATCGCGTAATTTCGGGCGCTTGCGAAAAATACCTGATAAAAATAGTCGGGATTATCCGGGAAACGAACAGTGTAAGCATTGGCAGATTTTTGCCATATTTAGGCCTGTGACACTGCGCCATGACCGTGCGTGCACTCAAATGTGCCAGTCCTGAATTATTCGATTTAGTATGGGGAACGTTCGCAACTTATGCGTCAGTGTTCGGCGCCCGAATACCGGCTGGACTCTACGTGAGCCAAAGGACGTTAGAGATGAAACTACTTCAATCTGCTCACAGGAAAGCCGGGGAAATCCCCCGGATGCATCCACGTTTGTTAATCGCCTGCGCGGTAATCCTGGGTGGCTGCACTACCGAGACCATGTACAACACCGTGCAGGAGGTGCAACTCCAACGTTGTGAAGAACAACCAATTCCCATGCAGGAAGCCTGCAAGGCGCAATTTGAATTAAGCTACGATGACTATGCGCGAGAGCGCGCAAAGCGCGCCCAAGAAGACCAGTGAGGAAAGGAAAAGGACAGGAAAAGGAAGACGCTTTAGGGAAAATGCGTTATGGAAAGTTGCCAGAAATTTAAAGTGGTTCCATAGCAGGAGCATGAACTGATAGGTACTGGTTGTGAAACGTACTGCTGAGACAAATTGGCAAGGCCGAACTAATACCCTTCTGCTCAGGAAGGCCGCACCGAGAAACGGTAACCCGCCCCGCGCACCGTCTGGATCAGCTTGGCATATTCGATTGCCGTATTCTCGATAGAGGACAGTGCCTTGCGTAGTCGCCGAATATGCACGTCGATCGTGCGCTCCTCAAGATAGACATTGCCGCCCCATACAGAATCCTGGATGTGATCACGACTGAACACCTTCTCCTGATTCAACAGGAAGAACTTCAGCAATCGAAATTCCGTTGGACCCATCTCAACAGGCTGGTCTTCTATGGAGATGCGATGACTGGTTGGATCAAGCTTCAGATCGAACACCTGTAGCACCTTGTCTTTCTGCTTACCATTAACCCGGCGCAGTACGGTCTTGATGCGCGCCACCAGTTCTCTCGGTGAGAATGGCTTGGTGATGTAATCATCCACACCTTCGTTCAGGCCCTGTACCTTGTTGTCTTCACTGGTCTTGGCTGTGAGCATGATGATGGGAAGATTGGCGGTGATCTCGTCCCGGCGCAGGCGACGGGCCAACTCGATACCGCTGCCACCCGGCAGCATCCAGTCCAGCAGAACCAGGTCGGGTTTGTTGTCGATGATAGACACGTGGGCATCGTGGGCATTCGCTGCGCTGATGCTGCTGAAACCGGCCAGGTCCAGAGTAATGCCTATCATGTCGCGGATGGCGGCTTCATCATCAACGATGAGTATGGTCGATTCAGCGGTCACTTGAAGATTCACCTGAGGCGCGTATAAGCCTTTGAATACAGACACTATTTAATCGATGACATATTACACTTTTATGACAATCTATGCCTTAAACCGCTTTTCGATCAACGTGGAAAAGCCCGAAATTCCAGCCTTTCGACGATTCTGCGCATAGATCGGAAGAATAAATACAGCGCCGCTCAGCCCAGCGGCTCAGAACGTGTAGTCCAGTTGGAAGCTGAACTCCCGGCCACGGTTGTAGCCGTTGGCCATGAAGCCGCCCTGGGTTACCTCGTTGCGCTCATCCATGATGTTCTTGGCCTTGAAGGTCATGGCCAGATCGCCGGTCAGGTCGCGGATGTAGACGAAATTCAATTCACCGAAAGGCTCCTGGATGAAGTCGGGTGCAGTCTCTACCCCAACATCTGAGATGCGTTCACCGAAGTAGTGGTATAGCAAGGTGGCCGTCGTGCCAGCCATGGGCTCGTAGCCCATCTGGAAATTGAATAACCAGTCAGATTGGCCCTGAAGTGGTCGAACCAGAGTGGTCAAAACGCCCTGATTCTCCGGGGCTATCTCGACCTCGGAATCGATGAACGAAACATTCGCCTGGACATAGAAATCTTCGCCGATCCCATTCAGGAAGTCTTCGCCGAGGAAATCGAGACGTTTATAGCCTTCCAGTTCAATGCCCTGGTTTACCGCGCCGTCAGCGTTGATAAATGTTCCACGACGGGACACGCTGCTTACGATCGATGATTCAATCGGGTTGGTGAATTCCTTGTAGAAAAGACCCACAGACATGTAGTCGGTAAAGCCGAAATACCACTCCCAGCGGAAGTCGTAATTCACGATGTCCGTGATTTTCAATTCGGGATTACCGATTACTTCCCAACCGGTTACCGGGTTGGTAAACGCTGCCGGTGACAGCTCCCTGAAGTCCGGGCGGGATACTGTTTCGCTGTAAGCCAGACGGAATTGATGATCATAGTTGATAAACGTCAGGGAGAATGAAGGCAATGTCTCACTGGTATCCTGTGATGAATTCGATCCCGTACTCGGACGGAAGAGATCAAAGGTATTTACCTGTTGAGTAAAATCCTCCTGACGTATACCACCGGTTAGCCGCAGGCGGTCGTTAAAATTAAACTCGACTTCACCATAGAACGCTTCCATTTCGTTCTCGGCCTCGTAGTTATCTGTGGGGCGTGTTAACTCACGAATCTGGAAGCCGTCGGGCCGAATGTTTTCGGGAGAAAAAATATTCTCTACTGGACCTAACAGAAGTTTTCTGTCATTGGTCAGCGCTCCAATAAATGCAAACCCAAAGCGACGAATCTCTGACTGACGCTCTTTCTGGTTATTGACGTAGCCCGCCTGCGCTGTAATAACGGAGTCCAGCGGACCACCATAAAATGTCATGGATGCATCTACACCGAACTCTTCTGCCGTATCATCCAGCACACTCCAGGTGCGCTGGTTGCCGTCAACACGAGAACTCAGCTCATCGGCATCCCGACGATAGATTCGCCAGTCTGGCGAATCGCGCTCGGCCTTGATGCGGCTGGCGCGCCAATTGACCGTGAGTTCGTTGAAATCAGGAAAATAGTGATCACCTTGCAGTTGATTGGAGAATAATTCGCGCTCGATCCATTCCGACTCGTTTACTTGCAGGTCGGTGGCGGCCTCGGTGAAACCTTCCGTGCGATTGACCCTGTCATCGGTCTTGCGCAGCAAAACGGAGGTGAGGCGCAGGTTGTGGTTTAAATTAAAATCGAGACCCGCTGTCGCTATGCCACTGATATCGACACTATTCTCTGTGCCAGTGAAAGTCGTGGCTTCACGCAAATACAAACCGTCGGAACCCGGCGCATAGGTATTGCGTTCAATCACATCGGTATCCCAGCTATTCGAATAGTTTACCGCCGCCAGGTAATTAACCTTCATGCCGTTGTCATTCAACTCATGGAAGTTACCCGTGGAAACTGTAGCACTGAAGTTGGGGTCAATAGACTGCACCTGGGGCGTCCACTGATTGTTAAAGCTCTCGCCTACCACTTCAAGTTCTTCAACCGGTATGCCAACGCCAGAAAAAGGACTGTACGGACGCAGCTCCTGATTGTTATCGGTCGCCTGTAACAGTGCCAATGGGGCTTCGCGATGACCGTCGTCATAACCCAGCCAGTCGGTATCGCCACCATCCATGGTGAAGCCATCTCTAAAAGCCACACCCTGCACGCCACTTACAGAGGAGGTGATATTAAAGAAAAATTCGTCGGTGGATTTCTTGGTGCGCATCTGCAGCACGCCGCCACCAAACTCACTGGGAAATTGCGCCGAATAGGTCTTCTGAACGAGCACACTGTCCAACACCGAAGTTGGAAAGAGGTCCATTGGCACTACCCGGTTAATCGGCTCCGGGCTAGGCAGGATCGCGCCATTCAGAAGAGTCATGGAGTAGCGTTCGCCCAAACCGCGCACATAGATGAATTTACCACCCACCGTGCTCAAGCCCGCTACGCGCTTCAGACTCTCTGCTATGTTTGCATCCCCGGTAGGGGAGAATTCTTCGGCGTCAACCACGTTTGAGATAGCGTCAGTTGCTCTCTTTTCGTCTGGGACAAATTGCCCGATTACTGAAATTTCTTCAATCTGCGGTTCCTGGGCTGCGAGGTTGGTACTGGCGGCAGCGGTAATGCAAACCACCAGAAGCTTCTTGCGGTTCATTGGAAAGCTAGCTCCGACGTGAGTTAGTGCTGGAATTAGCGCCTAGGATATGTCACATGTATGACACAAATATGACAAGGATTTGCTGGCTACTGTTTTTGACCTTCTGTTGTAATTCGTATATTCGGGTAATACAGAACGCAAAAAGGGTGCAAACGCACCCTTTTTCCGTTTACCAGATCAATCGCTGTTAATCGAAGTCAAACGTCCATCCCTGGGTCCAGTCAGATGTGTCATCCTTGACCGCGCCAATGTAATCAACCTGGTCGAAGAATGGGTCCGAAGGGATAGCAGGAGTGCGCGCATTAATGGCTGTACCGTTGGTCCAGCCCTCCTTGCCTCCCAGATCCGCAGCGATATTGAGCACAGTATTGGTTTGTGCTGCCAACCACTCGGCCACTGTGAAGGTCGGATTGGTTGTACCGTCCAGAGTCGCTGTCGATGCTGCGCAGGAAGGCGTGACCAGGCTGTTAGCCAGGATCAGGCTGCCGTTGAAACTGCCGCCGGAACCGGTCTGGCTGAAGGTCTCGTCTCCCCCCATCACGATACAGCCTTCAGTGGATTCGATAGCACCACCGATCACCATATTCACCATCTGACCACCCGTGCCGGCCTTGAGCTCGAGGGCGTGACCACTGGATTTCTGGCCTGTGCTGGTCTTACAGGTCATGTTGGAAATAATGGGATTAGAGCGGGGAGTCGCTGTCGGGTTACCACCGAGGTTGTCGGCTTCGATGCAGTTGTCACCGGAGGTTGTCTGCTCGACCAGCACATGCTGGAGTTTGCCTGTCCAGCCGGCTGTCCAGTCCAGGGCATCGTCGTCGGCACCGGAGATGTAGATGTGCTTCGCGTTAACCGTACCACCGTAGAACTCGATACCGTCGTCCGCACCATTGTGGCTGTGAATGTAGTCGAGGATAGTACCGCTTCCAACGCCCTGCAGGGAGATAGTATTGAGCTCGTCATCCTGGGTGATTGGGAAACCCGCGTACTTGATTTGCAGGTAAGTGACCGAGCCGCTGCTATCGGCATCATTGGGCGTGGTACCGCCACCGTACTGACCAGTGGAACCCTCACCATCGTCGAAGCCGCTGGAAGTATTCAGAGTAGCCGACCCGGAGATGGTCAGACCGCCCCATAGACCACGAGCATTGAGGACATCCAGCGTACCGTTGTCCTGGCTGGAGGTCATGATGATCGGTGCGTCAGCAGAACCATTGGCGAAGATCTTGCCGCCCCGGGTAATAACCAGCGCAGACTGGTTACCTTCGGAGATGATTTTCGTGCCTGGATCGATGGTCAGGGAAACCTTGGCACTGTCGGCAGGCGCTACCAGTGAGTTGTCACCGACGAATACCGTACCACTGAAGAAGTAGGCATTGTTTGCTGTCAGGTGCAGATCGGTCAGAATGGGATCGCCAGTAGGAATGTTACAGACGGGCAGTCCGTCAAAAGTCGCCGCGTTCTGGGTAGTGCCGGTCGGGCAGCCGGAAGCCGGGTTGGCTATGGCAACTGACGCCGGCGCCGCTGTGTAAGTGATGTTGCTCACGTCACCGCCCGTGTAGTAACCGACGAAGGCACTCACGGTGGCACCGGCGAGGTTGGCCTGGGAGCCAATCAGGTCATTCACGATGGTGACCTGCTCAGAAGCAGACAGCACCTTGGTGGAGTAAGGCTGCACATTGTTAAGGTCCAGGGGTACCCAGATGCCACCGGACAGCAGGTTAAATTGGCCAACGCCTTGCACGTCCAGTACCGCTACCAGGGAGCCCATCTGGCCGACGTCGGAGCTGGCAGGATTGATCGTAGCCACGATATCGAATGCACTTCCCGCTGGCACTTCGGTCTGGAAACTGGCACCGCCATTGAGGGTGGCACCGCCCGTGAATGATGCGCCGGTCTTCGGACCAGTCGCCGTCAGGGAAGGTTGATCAGCGGCCTGGGCTGCCATGACGGCAACACCGAAGGCTACGCCGGTAGCCAGTGCGCTGATTTTTGCTTTGTTGAATTTCATGTCGACTCCTTGGTAAGGGGTAAGTGATCTAGTCTAGAAATATTTACCTATAGGTCGGGCCATCATAGGAGTGAGATATTTCAGAACTGCTACGGAAACATTGCAGTTGTGTGACAATTGCTCATTACGGTCTGAATGCGCTTGAATAGTCCCCGCGAGCTTGTCACAAGGCTGTCACCTGCCAGTCACTATCCTTGGACAGAGCACAGACGTCATTACCCAAACTCAGGCAGCGATTGATGGACAAAGAGAAAACATTTGAACAAACAAGAGTCGAAGCCCAACCCATCGGCTTGTTCGAAACCCCGGTTGCCTATTGCGCGCTGAAGGACGGGGAAGCGCTGATGGATGAGCTGGAATCCGTCATTCGCAGGAAGAAAGCCGAAGACCAGGGCCTGTCCCGCTCCAATATCGGTGGCTGGCATTCGGACACCGACATGCTGCACTGGGGTGGAGACGCGGCCCGCAAACTGGCCGAGACTGCCGTGAATGTTGCAAAACGCATGAGTCACTTTCATGAAAAGGACAAGAATGCGCTGGACTGGACCGTACGCATGTGGGCCAACGTGACCCCAAAGGGAGGGCTGAATCACCTGCACAGTCATCCTGGCAACCTGTGGGCGGCGGTGCTGTACCTGGACATGGGCAACGAGAAAGGCCAGTCGGAGGACGAGGTCGGCGGCCGCTTCTATCTCGAGGATCCCCGCTTCCCCATGGCAGCTATGAGGGACACCAGTTTTCGCCTCATCGGGCAGAACAACGCCCCCCAGCAATACGAAACTGAATTGCGCCTGCAGCGCGGTAATCTGGTGGTGTTTCCAGCCTGGGCCAGACACGGAGTCAGGGTTTACACGGGGGAGCGTGAGCGCATCTCCATCGCCCTGAATATCGATGCACAGCAGCGCGCCTGACCCGGGGGCCAGGCGCCGGGGGAATGCCGGGAATTACACGCCGATGCTGGTAGCGCGGCGGAAGCGGTAACGCAGTATGGGATTGAGGAGCCGCGCCAGACCGCTGGTAAAGGTCAGAGGACTGTCCAGTACGGCAAAGCACAGACAGCCTTCCTCGCTGACCGGCTGGTGAGTGTGCGCCGGGGTTCTCACCACGAAATCCGACTGGCGATACATGCCGGACTCATCGGAGAAGCTGCCGTCCAGCACCAGGGTAATCTCGTTGCCTTGGTGTTTGTGCACAGGCACCTGGCTGCCGGGCTTCATGTAGAGGAAGTCACACTGGGTCTTGTCATCCAGGGTAACCGATGCCTGGTTGATACCACTGGACAGTTTATTCCACACCAGGCCCTCTGAGGCCACCTTGGCCAATACCCTGGGCAGGCGCACGCTGTGATCCAGCATGTGAATCTCTTCCACCGCCGATGCTCGCTCGGGCAGCTCCTGCACCTGGGGCTGGGCCGTGATGCGCTTGATGATCGCGGTGACGTCCGCCGACATGGCGGGCTTCTGCGGCGCGTCGGCTTGCATCCAGTGCTGGCTGGCGGCGGATTCCATATCCTGGCTGCGCTGCTGGCAATCTGCGCACAGCTCCACGTGCGCGGAGATCACCACGTTCATGCCCACGGACAGGGTGCCCTGCACATAATCCTCGAGTAATCCTTCATCCGGGTGGAAAGTCACTTGGCTATTCATTGTCTTCGGTACCAATCATTTGTCGCAGTTTGCCCATGCCGAGTCTGAGGCGTGACTTCAATGTCCCCAGTGGGATATCGAGGGTGGCAGCCGCTTCTTCGTGGGTCTGGTCGTAAATATAAATCTGTTCAATGACAGCCCGTTGCGCGTCGGGAAGTCGCTCGTAATAGCTCTCGATGTTCGCTATCTCGACTTCCATGGAGCCCTGTTCTGCGTGGGAGAGATTGAATTTTCCCTCGCCTTCCTGGGGCCAGATATCAGCCGCGCTGACTGTCGTAGGTTGCCGCTTCATCTTACGCATGATATCGAAGCAGCGATTACGGGTGAGCGTGAAAATCCAGCTCTGGGCGGTCCCCCGGTCCAGGTCATACAACGGCGCCTTTTGCCATACCGTCAGCATAGCTTCCTGTACCAGGTCGTTGGCGAGCTGCTCGTTCCGGGTCAGCTTCATGCCCAGTGCGAAGATTTTGTTGGCGAAAAGGTTAAACAGCTGGTTGAACGCGGCCGTATCCTGGGAATTGCCCACGGCAATCAGTAGTGCTTCATCACTGCTGGCGGCCCCGAGGGTATCCAATGGTTCATGGTGGCCTCGAGACGCCGCGGCTGACACCGGAGCATTCATCGATGTTTCCTTCCCTGAGCCTTGTTGCGACTCCTGCGTTTTTCCCAGAGCTGAACCCATGCCAAAACCGTGTAGTGCGGGATTCAAGGTGCTCATGATTCGAATAACGCCCGAATCAGCAAGTTGGATCACACCAGATATTCCCGAAATAAGTGATCCAAACATTACCAGAAGGCGTAAGCAGAGGGAATCGAGACAATAGTCACAAATCAGCATCATGACAGCAGCCACCGAACTCAAGACCGCCCAAAATTTGACCAGTGCAGAATACCTGGCCGAGCGGGTGAAAGAGGCCTACAAGACGTTCAACGCTGAACAACTCACACAACTGCAGACCCTGTACAGCAGCGACATCCATTTTGAAGATCCCGCCCATGCCGTTCAGGGGAAGACCGCCCTGATCGAATACTTCACTCGCATGAGCAAGAACCTGAATAATTGCGAGTTCCGGTTCCACTCCACCATCACCAATGGCACGGATATCTTCCTCTCCTGGACCATGTTCCTCAAGCATCCCCGCCTTAATAACGGGGATCCGATCCGGGTTGAGGGTGCCAGCTATTTGCGCACCCGTAACGGCAAGATTTACTATCATCGGGATTACTTCGATATGGGTGCCATGGTCTACGAGAATGTCCCCCTGTTGGGTCGCCTGGTACGCACGCTCAAACAGCGTCTCGGCCGCTAGTACTTGAACAACCCAATTCTCTCCCTGCCTGCAGGATCGCGCTAATGCAAGCTCAACGCATCGCCATCGTTGGTAGCGGCATCTCCGGACTTACCGCCGCCTACCTGCTCGGTCGCAAGCACGACATAACCGTATTCGAAGCCAATGACTATATAGGCGGTCACACCCATACGGTTACAGTAACGCCCGCTGAGAACTCCTATGCCATCGATACGGGGTTCATCGTCTGCAATGACCGCAACTATCCGAACTTCCTCAAGTTCATGGAGAAACTGGGTGTCACCCTGCAGCCCACCGAGATGAGCTTCAGTGTGCGCAATGATGCCGAGAACCTGGAATACAACGGACACAACCTGAACACCCTGTTTGCGCAACGGCGTAACCTGTTTAGACCAGGCTTCATTCGGCTGGTACGGGAAATCCTGCGCTTTAATGAAGCCGCCAGGGCAGCCATCGCATCAGGCAACGTCAAGGATGCGACCCTCGAAGAATTTATCAGCCGCCATGGCCTGAGCCAGAACCTGGTCAACAATTACCTGTTGCCCATGGTTGCCGCCATCTGGTCCTGCAGCATCAACCAGGCCGGAGCCTTTCCCCTGCAATTCTTCCTGCGCTTCTTCATGAACCATGGCTTGCTGGATATCCGCAATCGCCCCCAGTGGTATGTGCTGCAGGGCGGATCCCACGCCTACATCAAGCCCATGACCCGCAATTTCAGCGAGCGCATCCGGCTTAATTCGCCCGTTGAGTCGGTCACCCGCCACAACTGCCACGTCGAGATAAAGGTACACGGCAAGGTGGAGACCTTTGACCAGGTGGTGCTCGCCTGTCACAGCGACCAGGCGCTGGCCATGCTCGGTGATGCCAGCAGTGATGAGACCGCGATTCTGGGCGCCATGGCCTACCAGGACAACGACGTGATCCTGCACAGCGACAGCACACTGATGCCCAAACGCCGACGCGCCTGGGCCAGCTGGAATTTCCTGGCCGGCTCCAGCGCCGACGATCAGCCGCCGCTGGTGAGCTACTGCATGAACATACTGCAGGGCATCGACAGTAAAGAAAACTTCTTCGTCTCCCTCAACGCGCGAGAGAAGATAGATCCGGCAACAATACTGGGCGAATACCGCTACGCTCATCCCGTGTATTCGTCCGAATCCATCGCCGCCCAGGCGCAGCGAGACAGGATCTGTGGCGCCAATCGAACCCATTTCTGCGGCGCTTACTGGTATAACGGTTTCCACGAGGACGGCGTGAAGAGCGCGCTGGATGTGGCTGGCCGATTTGGAGAATCCCTGTGAAAACCGGGGAGGAATTCGAAAGCGCCATCTACAGGGGAAGCGTGCGCCATCGCCGCTTTACACCCAGGCCGCATACATTCGAATACCCGGTATTCATGTTTCTGTTGAAGATTGATGAGATTCCCCACCTGCTGCAACGTTTCTGGCAACTGGGTTCCGGGGTCTGGCACTGGGCCAGGTTTCGCCGCGCGGACTACATTGGCGACCGCTCCGAATCGCTCGCCGTGGCGGTGCAGCACAAGATATCTGAACTGTCCGGCATCGCGCCGGAGAAACTGGAAGGCGACCTCTTCCTGCTAACCCATCTGCGTTACTTCGGTTTCTATTTCAGCCCACTCAATCTTTACTACCTGCGTAAAGAGGGAAGGTTCACCCACATGCTCGCCGAGGTGAGTAATACGCCCTGGAATGAGCGTCACTATTATCTACTGGATCTCGATGATCTGCAGCCTCATGAGAAACAGTTCCATGTGTCTCCGTTCAACCCCATGAATCAGGCATACCGCTGGCGAATCACCCCTCCAGATACAGAGCACAAGCATTGTTCCGTGCACATCGAGTGCAGCACCGAGGGGGAGGACGGCAAGGTGTTCGATGCCACTCTCAGCTTAAAGCGCAGCCCCCTAAACCAAACGGAATTGCGCCGCGTATTACTGAAAGCGCCAGCGCAGACCCTGAGTGTGCTGTTCGGGATCTACTGGCAAGCCCTGTTACTTTTTCTCAAGCGTGTCCCGGTCTACAAGCACCCGGGCAAACCAGCAGTCTCCAACAAGGAAGGTATGGCATGAACCAGAAAGACCTTAGCCTGAACGGGCCGCAGCAATTGGTTGAATCGGACTCTTCGAGAGCCACCGAGATTTTGCGCAAACTACTGATTCAGGTGCTGGAGCATGCCAGTGAGGGTCATTTTCTGCTGAAAGAACACGACAAGGTCATTGCGGAGGTTGGCAACAGAAATGATCCGCTGCAGGCTGAAGTGAATATACTCAATACCAGGGTCTATGCCCGCGCGCTCATCGGTGGCAACACCGCCGCCGGTGAAGCCTTCGTCGATGGCTGGTGGACGTCTCCTGACATCACCAGTGTAACCCGCTTCTTTGCCCGCAACCTGGGCATGGTGGACTACTGGGGCAGCCGCTTCGGCTGGTTGCTGAAACCGGTTGCCCTCACCCGCTCCCTGCTGCGCGCGAATTCCCACAGACAGGCCAAGCGCAATATCCTGGCGCACTATGATCTGGGTAACGATCTCTACCAGGCCTTCCTCGACCCGCGCATGCAGTACTCCTCGGCACTGTATGAAAAGTGCGGACTGAGTCTGGAAGCAGCCCAGAAAGCGAAGCTGCGACGGCTCTGTGAACAACTGCAATTGAATGAAGAGGATCACCTGCTGGAGGTTGGCTCCGGCTGGGGAGGTCTGGCGATATTCGCGGCCAGCAACTATGGTTGCAGGGTCACTACGACCACGATTTCCGATGCGCAGTTTGCCTACGCAAAAGCTGCCATCAGGCAGGCCGGTCTCGAAGACAGAATCGAACTGCTTAACAAGGATTACCGCTTACTGGAAGGCCGCTTCGACAAGATCGTCTCAGTAGAGATGATCGAAGCCGTGGGTAAACGCTACCTGCCAGGTTTCTTTAGCAAGCTCGACTCCCTGCTCAAGCCAGGGGGTAAACTGATGCTGCAGGCAATCACCATTGCCGACCAGCGCTTTGCCAGTTACAGCCGCTCCGAAGACTTTATCCAGAAACACATTTTCCCCGGTGGCTTCCTGCCTTCTCTGTCCATGATGACCGATCTGCTCGCCCGGAAGACCGACATGGTGGTGCGCGATATCAAAGACATCGGTATCGACTATGCGCAGACGCTTGCGGCCTGGCGAGAAAACTTCCAGCAGCAGAAATCGGAACTCGCCACACGAGGCTATGATGAGAAGTTTGCCAACCTGTGGATCTACTACCTGGGATACTGCGAAGGCGGCTTCCTGGAGCGGCGCATCAGCACCGTGCAACTGCTGGCCAGTAAAGCACCTCACTGACACCATGCGACATACCGAATGCGGCTTTCCAATCGCCGTTCGCTCTCTATCACAGGCATTGCTGTCTTGTGGGCTCTCTGATACCCATTGATACTCACTATTACCAATTATTTAGCTTAAAGTTTCCTTCGTAATGCTAGTTTCGGCCGATCCGTTGTACACAATTTCATGAGCCTATGCCGAACCAAGAACTTCGCCATCATCTTGCCGATACTGAGAGACAATTCATCCCTGATGAATACCGCCGCCGGCGGATTTGCAAGCCTACAGACTTTACCTCGTTCAAGTCTCCCGCCCTGCTTGCCAGCGTTGAAATAGCGGTAGCGATCACCGTTCAGACCAGTCGCTTTACTGGCACTATAAACAAGATATATCTGGACGGTTACGACGCGGAACTGGATATCCCGGCCAGAAACGCCAGCCACCCCAGAGGAGTCGAACCCTCGGCGGTGCAATTGATCGGTGCTCGCGCCACGATAAAGGGCCAGGGTAAATCGCCAGAGAATAGCCTGATCCCTGGGCAACACTCGGTGGAGATCACAATGGTCAGACGAACAAGCGAAACAAAAGTGGTTATCAGAATGAAAGATCTCGATCTGCCAGCCAAACGCTATGCACAACGCCTCGCCTTCCTGCTAAACACTGACGTTCCTCGCGCAGATCAAGCCACTTGATTGCACGATCCTGAAACCTCACTTACCTGAAGGACCTTGTCATGCACCAGGATTTATTGTCGTTATCGGGCTTCATAGATGGGAACATCATTATGGATTCAGATATTAAGCTACATGGCTTGAGCATCGGAAAGTTTACGTGCAAGGATCTGGAGATTTCTGAAACGGCAGTAGTACAGGGCAATATCGAGTGTAGAAACGCTGTTATCTTTGGAAAGGTCATTGGTAATGTTGTCGCTTCCGGAAAAGTTTCACTCCGCAAATGCGCACGGGTTACCGGCAGTGTGACCTGTCGCGAGTTGGAGGTAGAGCAAGGCGCCGTATTGAATTGTCGTATGCATTGCAATAAAAACCTCGACTTCTACAACAACCCCCATGAAGAAATCTTGCGAAACAAGCAGCGCATAGTGCCTGAGACACTTGGGTTGCTTGAGAAATACCGCGCTAGGCGATGATGCCGGGTAGCAGGCAATTACCAAAGCGTTCGTCGTAGGAAAATGGGAAGTCGCACTCTTCCCACATGTTGGCGGCTAAATCCTGCAGGCTCTGCTGGCACCCCTCCTTGATCCAGGTGGCCAGACCGGCGGCCACATTCGGGTACAGAATCCGTTCATGGCCGGGTAGTTCAAGCCATTTCTGAAGCATCCTGTGATCCAGGGATTCGATGATCGTTCCTCTGTTGAGGGATTGCAGTGCCAGCGCGTTACAGAGTTGCTCGTACTGGCCCAGCAAGGGTTTGATCAGCAGCTTCTTGCCGAGGGCCAGACACTCACTGGACAGTTCGAAGCCCGCATTGCTTATGTCACCAAAACAATCCAGCAGGTCGCGATGAAATTCTGTGTGAGACAAGGGCTTGATGTGGATGTGGCCCAGCTGCGTTTCCCGCACCACCGGGGCGTAGACCAGGAAGGTGTATTTATCGAAGGGCTTGAGGAATTGCACGATATCGTCGACCGCCTCGAAGCCCATGTAGACGAGAATCTTGTTCGCTACCTGCTGCCGGGGTCGCATGGGCTCAATCAACGGCGGCAGAACGGGTTGCTTGAAATGGTGCCAATGCAGCCCGACCCGCATGGCCGTGGGCGCAAAGCTGCGCAGTATTGCCCGCGAACCCCAATAGCCACTGACCTTGGGCACAGCGTAATCGAAGGCTTTCTGGTGGCTGATGCCGATTGAGGGTGTGCCCTGCAATTTGGCCGCCCATGCTGTGAGGGGTTCGAAATCGGTAATGACCAGATCATAGTCCCGCGTATTTAGCCTCCCAAGTTCACCTGCAAATTCAAAAATATTGTTGCGGGTCATGGTCTGCAGGTGCTTGAGTTTGCCTCGCTCCACGATCAGTGACAGGCCCCGGTAGCAGCCGTATCCCTCGAACAGTTCCATGTTGAAGTAGTCTTCCCGGGGCCGACCGGTGAAAACAAAATCCATGTCGATACCCGCATCGCGCAGCGCGGGCACCAATGCCCGTGCACGGGCAAGATGGCCATTGCCCGTGCCTTGAATGCCGTAGAGTACTTTCATTTACAGGATAGTTACCGCGGAGATGGAGACAGCACTGGATCCGAGCAAGGCGCCGGCCAGGATGTCGCTGGGATAATGCACACCGAGTACCACGCGGGAGATGCCGATCAGCGCTGCCCAACCGTAAGCGATGACGGAAAATTCCATGTAGAACTGACTTATAAGACCTGCCATCAGGAAGGCGGCGGCTGTGTGGCCCGATGGCATGGAGAACTTGTCGCTGGGCTGAATGGCGAAATGGCAGTCGTAGAGATGAACGAACGGTCGATCCCGCTTGATTAGCGCCTTGAGCGTCATGAAGCAGGGCAGTTCGATGAGAAACGCCAGGAGTCCCACATTCAGAAATTCGACGGAGCCTGCAGGTGCCTGCAGATACACAAGAGCAGCGATTGCTACATACAGGTATCCGTCTCCACTGTGCGAGATCCAGCGATTCAGTGTAATGAGGAGGGATTTGTGCTGCAGCCTGTTCAGCCAAAGATAGGTGTGAATGTCGAGACTAAGCAAGCCGGTGATCACATCGAAACTCCTGAATGGTCTTCGATGGACTACACCTTAAATGTGCTATGTGTCACTTTGGTTAAAGAAAAATTAAGCTTTCTTTACATTCCAACAGGCTTATCGTCGGCTTCTTGACTCCGGCTTCACCCGGCAAGCCTGTCTAGCTGACCAGGTAAGGCCGCAGCGCCTCAAAACGGTAGTCGATTTCGGCGGCCTGCTGCGGGCTAAAACTGTATTCGCCACGGCGGGATTTTGTTGTCTTGAATATACCGCGCTTCTGCATAACATACAGGCGCACCCCAGGAATCAGGTTGTCGAGATTCTGAATGAGTAGCAGTCGTGCGTAGCAATCGCGCAGCGCTTCCTCGTTGCCCGCCTGGAAGAGTCTCCACATACTGGCATAGACATCGGCATACATCGCCCCGCCAGTCATGACGCCATCGGTGCCGATGCGCATCTCGTACAGCCAGCCCCGGCCGAGTGTTGCGCCGAATATGCTCTTGATAGGGTCGGGCTGGAATTCCTGCAGGGCGAGCATGCGCGCATATACCTGCCCATATTCTTCCTTGATGTAGCCACACTGGGGAAACTCTCTCGCCAGGGCAACCAGGAATTCGATAGTCAGTTCGATATCGGGTCCACCGCTGGTCTGTACGAAGATTGGCCGTGCGGTGATTTCACACAGCGCCGCGTAGTAGTCGCGAATGTCTGCCAGGGTGCTGGCCGTGGTGGGCGGAATGGCTATCATGCCATCGGGCTGCAGGCGCTCGGCGATTCGGGCATAGTCCAGCATGCCTTCGGTATCATCCGCCTGCACGCCCAGCACGAGGGCCATGCCCGTTCCCTGATTCGCCTCTGCCAGCACCTCGAAGCCCCTGATCCTCTCCTCGCGACTCAAGTAGCGTTGTTCACTTGAATTCTGGGGCCACACCAGGCCCTGCACACCGGCCTGGTGGCAGAAGGCCACCTCCCGCGCCAGGTCTTCATAATCCACAGCGCCGCTCTCATCATAGGGCGTGGTGAGGATCATCAAGGCTCCCCGCATCCTGTTCTCTTCCATGGCGAATAAGACACCCGGCGGCACCAAGGTGATAGCCGAGGCCGCGCCCAACAATTGTCTGCGTGTTATCGTGTTCTCGTCTGACATGGGGACTCCGCTCGCTTTGATTTATTACCAGTCTTGTATTGCTGGGCGATTGCTGAAGATTCATTGCCGGCAGCCTCTCGTTTTACGCTCTTCATGGAGAAATCGCAATGCCCTGCCCGGGCCTGCAGCACGGCATAACAGGGCTCTCCGGCTCAGGTGAGCTTTCCTGCGGCAAGCGCCGTATCGATGGGCTCCAGCAATTGCTTTACCCTCGCCGGCAAATATTCGCTAGAATCCCTGAAAACACCAAGAATGGAGGGTCCCATGACCGAGCCGTCACTCGCTCGCCCACACCGTAACCGCATGCAGCCTCGCCTGAGGACGATGACCATCGTCAGCGCCAGTCTGCTGCTACTGATTGCTTGCGACAGTAATTCCACGAATACCACCGCCAGTAACCCGCCCCCCGCGGCCGCGCCCATGGCCCAGCAGGCCACTGCTGATCCTGCCCCTGTAGCCAGCAATGTCCAGGAAGGCGAGTGGCAGGCCTATGGCGCCACCATCGGCAGCACCAAGTACACTCCCCTGCGACAGATCAACGCCGACAATGTGGCGCAGATGGAAATTGCCTGGCGACGCCCGGCGGTAGACCAGTACTACCTGGACATGAACCCGCAGCAACGTTATTCCACCAACTGGAATGGTACGCCCGTGGTGCGCGATGGCGTTGCCTATGTGACCAACGGCCTGGGCCTGGTGGAAGCATTCGACCCGGGCACAGGCGAGACACTGTGGGTGCAGGAACCTCCCGGCGGGGCCGAAGGATTACCCGGTGCACCGACCCGCGGCGTGGCTTACTGGAGCGATGGCACCGAGGCACGCATCTTCGTGCAACGGGGCACCTGGCTCTACGCCCTGGATGCCGCGACAGGTGAATCCATCCCCGGTTTCGGCGACGCTGGGCGCGCCGACCTGCAACTGATTCCGGAAGACTTCGAGCGCTTCCGCTGGGGCGGCGTCCCCATGGTGGTACGCGACGTGGTGGTCATCGGTCAGGCCATGACCGACAACTTCTCCAACAAGGAAGCCCCACGGGGCGACGTGCACGCGTTCGATGTGCGCACCGGAGAACTGCGCTGGACATTCAATACCATCCCCCAGGAAGGCCAGTTCGGTACCGACACCTGGCAGGACCGGTCCTGGTCCTATACCGGCCACGCTCCGGTATGGGCCCTGTTCAGCGCCGACGAGGAACTAGGCATGGTGTATATGCCAATCTCTTCCTCTACCAATGACATGTACGGCGGCCACCGTCTCGGTGATAACCTGTTCAGCCAGAGCCTGGTCGCCGTGGATGCCGAGACCGGCGAGCGCGTGTGGCATTACCAGACTGTGCATCACGGCCTGTGGGATTACGACCCACCGGCAGCGCCAGTGTTGATGGACATCACCGTGGAAGGCCGGGAGATCAAGGCAATTGCCCAGATCACGAAGCAGGCCTTCCTGTTCGTGTTCGACCGGGAGACCGGCGAGCCTGTATGGGATATCGAAGAAAGACCCGTGCCACAGTCCGATGTGCCCGGTGAAGTCACATCACCAACCCAGCCGTTCCCTACCCGTCCGGCCCCATTCGATCGACAAGGCGCCACGGAAGACAACCTGATTGACTTCACACCAGAACTGCGCGCCGAGGCACTGGAGATTGTCAGCAATTTTGTCATGGGGCCCTTGTTTACACCCCCTTCCCTGGTTACTGAAAATGGGACACAAGGCACTATCCAGCTACCCGGCTCCCAGGGCGGAGGCGATGTACAGGGGGCAGCTTTTGATCCGGAGACGGGTTACCTCTACATCCCCTCGATCACCGCACCGTTCGTGGCAGACCTGCTGCCGGGTGATCCCGAAGTAACCAACCTGGCTTACACCAAGGGATCACGGCGCTGGATCGCCGGCCCACAGGGCCTTCCCCTGTTCAAACCTCCTTACGGTCGCATCACCGCTATCGACATGAATAGCGGCGAGCATGTGTGGATGGTGCCCAACGGCTGGGGTCCGGTAGATAACCCGGCCATTGCCCATCTGAACCTGGGCAAACTGGGCGTACCAGGAAGACCATCACCGCTCCTCACAGGTTCACTGCTGTTCCTGGGCGAAGGCCAGACCGGTCAGAGACCCGGTGGACGCATACCACCCGATATGCCTATCGAGATAGCCACCAACAGCGGCGGCCCGAATTTCCGCGCCTATGACAAGCAGACCGGTGATGTGATCTGGGAGAGGGAGTTGGAGGCAGGGACAACTAATGCCCCCATCAGCTATCTGCATGAAGGCAAGCAATACATTCTGGTGGCGATCGGCGATCGCGATCATTCACCGGAGCTGCTGGCGTTTACACTGCCCCAGTAGAACCAGAATCGAGGATGCAGGGCTGACCCGGAGTCGGTCCTGCTACTTGACGCACTCGTAGACGAATGCCGGGGGCATATTGCGGAGCGTGAAACGCAACTTCACATCCCTGAAGAATGGCTTCATGTCGCCGTAGTTAGCCAGGCTGTACTGGTATTGCAGGAAGCGCCCGCCCTCGCACAGGTTTTCACCCACCGTGGTGAGAATATCCTGCACTACCTGGTCATCGATCAATGCCAGCGGCAGGCTGGAAACCACATGATCGACTGTCGGGATTTCCAATTCGTCCAGGATTTTTCGTATGGATGACGCGCAGGCATTGTAGACATGCAGGCGCGGATCCTTTATGACACGCAGGCGTTCGGCAAACTCACTGTCCAGCTCAAGGCTGATCAGTTTGCAGTCGGGGCTCATGCGCTCCAGGATGACTTCAGTCACGCAGCCATTGCCTGGCCCCAGCTCGACAATACATCGGGCGGCTTCGAAATCTACTGACTTGAGCAGGCGGTTTATCAGGTTAGGAGAACTGGGCGTGATGGTGCCAGTTGTACGTATATTCCTGATCAGTCGCAGGGTGTCACTGTTCTGCAACCGGGCCGTTAGATCCTTAACCATTCACCAAGTTCCACACCCAGATAGACATAGATCGTTACCAGGGGTATCTCGCCAATAATTACCGCCGTAACAAGCTTCTTATAGCTTATTTTAACCAAGCCCGCCACGTAGCAGATCGCATCTGTGGGCACCAGGGGGAAACACGACCATCCGGCGATTATCCAGAACGCATAGGGGCCGTGTAATTTCTCTTTCAGCCAGGCGATCTTGTCTGGATACCGTTCCTCCAGATACTCGTCGTAGCTCCCGAAGGCCGGGAAACTGTATACCAGGGATGCCCCTGCCGCAATACCGGCAAAGGAGACCAGCATTACCACCAGCGGCATGTCCGGGAAGCTGATGCCGCCGGCGAGCACGAAAGGCGTGCAGGGAATCATCAACAGGGCGCGGGTCAGGGACAAGACTATATAGACCAGCAGGGCCAGGGCACCCAGGCCATTGAGGAAGCTTGAAATGGACTCACGGGTCACCCAGTCCGGGTTCGCGAACATCAGGGCGGCACACAGGAGTACCAGGACGATCCAGATCGTGTTGAAGTGTTTCAGTAGCAGTGCACGCAAAACATCGGTTCCAGTAAGTCAGCTACACCTCTCAACTGGAGCTAATGACAGTGCCGGAGAGATAGACGCCTATTCTGCCAACGAATGCCGACCATAGCGACTTTTTCTATGGGCGATTTGCAGGGGCCATTAGTAAGTGACCTAAATTAATTCTTCGCGGGTTACCGAGGAAGAGTAATAGTTTGTTGCTGATAGCCTTTCAACTCAGCGACCTCGAGCGCAGATACGGGGCGGGGTGGGAACCCTGCCGCCCCGCAGCCGCGCTCGGTGGCACTTAATTACATGATCAATAACCTACACTTTAATCACTTCCCGTAAAGTCTGCGAAGTACCAAAAAAAGGCCACCTCTAGAGGTGGCCTTCTGACTGCGATTTGCAGAGCGGCTGACTATTCTTCGCCAGGTGGTTCTGTAGGGGGTTCCGG
>Ga0181581_10001132_pt1 | contig 20532 bp, 19 predicted proteins | sample 071ome_22_FD_132433 | JGI IMG/M metagenome (GOLD analysis project Ga0181581, IMG submission 132433) | Coastal salt marsh microbial communities from the Groves Creek Marsh, Skidaway Island, Georgia - 071404AT metaG (megahit assembly) | ecosystem: Environmental > Aquatic > Marine > Intertidal... | reverse complement strand
TATTACACCTTTTCCATTTTTAAATGCCGACTTAACATAAAAAAAAATAGAAAAAGTATAATAACAATCCTCCTCAATGTGATAATGTTTTTCGCTTTTCATCAGTCGTTTTTTTGCGTCATTATCAGGACTTTCTACAAAAACACATTTTTCGTGTTTTATGATTTATCCATTCATTTGATAAATCTAACATATTCTTACACGCATTAATATCTCTATTGATAAAAGTAATATTTTTGCTTTCACAGCCATCACTTTTACAATTAGAACATACCAATACACGGTGTAAAGAATTATAATTTTTTAATTCATTATTACATTTGCTACATAATTGCGAAGTTTTAAATTCATCAAATAATACAATATCAAATTTTTTATGTATTATTTTTCTCATTCCAAGTCCTAATGTTGGTATTATATTTTTCATTTGTTTTGAATTATTCCAGTTTCCATAACTAATTAATATATCATTTGATTTTCCAAATTTTTTTTCTATATTATTTAATAATTTATCTTCACTTCTTCTTTTACATATAAAACTTCTCCATTTCATTTTTCTCATTAATTCATTTTCATAAAACTCTTTTAACTTATCATTTAAAATTAATTTTTCTTTAATATATTCTTTAAATTTATTTATATTATTTGTTTTACAGTTTTTTTTACTTAATTTTGTTTCTTCTTCTATAATATTATTTTTAATTTTTTCTTTTTGTAAAACTATTGAATTTCTTTTTTTATTACTTTCAAATCTTCTTTGTGGTGCTGTATATCGTAATTTATTATATTCGTCATCTAACATATATATTAAATTATGTTTTCCTGGGTCGCATGATATTAATTTTCTATTTTTTGCTATATTTAATTCTTCATCATTTAAATCACTAATATATTTTAATTCTTTTTCACACTCTTTAACTAATATATTATCTTCATTTTTATCATCTTTTTTTGTATATTTATCATATCCGTTTTTTTTAAATATTAAACTTACTCCAATTCCATCTGTTTGTATAGTATCAATATGATAATCTTTTATATTCATTACTTTCTTTTGTGTTTTAAAAATTTTAGACCATATGTAATCTTTATTTTCTTTAATAGTTTTATTTAATTTTCCTTTTTCTCCATTAAAAAAATAATATATTAATGTAGCGCTATCAATAGTTATATAACTTGGTATAATAGATGTTCTTAAACTTAATGATTGAAATAATTTATTTTTTGTATTATTTTCAATATAATCATTCATTTTTAATGTATAATATATATATTTATTTGGATGTGCTTTTGCGTCATAACCATAATTTTTTGAACATGTTGAAGGAAGAAAATGTTCTTTTATATATAATGAATAATCTTTATATAATTGAGGAACATCATCAAACTTATTTAATAATATTGAATTTTTAGTTAAATTCCATAAATTATTATGTTTTCTATAATATTCTTTTACTTCTTTTATTCGTTCGTTATAAATTTGATAAGTAATATCTTTATTAAATTTTAAATGTTTTAAATAATTTATAATATCTTCTTGTTCTATATCATTATTAGTAATTGGTTTTGTTATATTTAAAAATCTTCGCATTCGTGTAATAAAATGTTCTTTAATATTGTTTTTATAACAAGTAGCCATTTGAGTTGATAAATAATTAACTAATTGACTTTTATTAAATAAATTATATTTTTCTTTTCCATTAAGTAATGGTTTAAAATGATTATCATAAAAATCATTTAACTCTTTTTCAAATATATTATTTTCTGCTTTTCTTCCAGCATTACTTCTTTTACCACAAACTTTAATAAAATATTTAATATTTGAAGCACTTAAATCAGGAATAGTTTTATTATTTTCATAACAATATAAAACATATAATTTAATGAATAAATAACTAATAATAGCAATTTCATTCATTTCTTTAACCATATTATCAATAATTTTATAATTTTCATTTTCATCTTTTAATATAGATTTTAAACTTGTTTTAATTGTTATAATAGTAGATTTATGTTGTTTAACATTATTAAAAATATTTGTTTCTTTATCAGGTGTTTTCTTTTTTGGCATTTGAATAAAAATATAATTAATATTTTATTAAAAATATATATATATATATATAATATTTCTTTATATAGTTTTATTTTTGAACACAATAATATTAATTTTCATTTTGTTCTTTTCTTTTATGATAATATTTTAAACTTGCTTTTCTATTTCTTTCTTTAAATAGTTCAGGATTTTCATTTTGTAATTTTAATCTACTTTCTTTTGCTTTTTCAATGACTAAATCTTTATTTGCTTCATAATATTTTTTTTTTGATAATTTATTTTTTTCTTTTTGTTTTCTTTGTTTTTCCTCTATTTCCTTATACAATTTATTTTCTTCTTCTAATTCTTTATTTTTATTTTGTAATTCAATTATTAGGTTTTTTAAATCTTGAATTTCGGATTCCATGATAAAAAATATTATTTAGTTACATATTATTATATAAGAATTTATTTTTATATAATAATAAATGATAATTTATTTTTATATATAAAAATAAAAGTCGGCATTTAAAATTGGAAAAGGTGTAAAAAAAAAATATTTTTTATAAATATATCAAAATTCGGATTTTCAGAAATTCAGAAAATCCGAATTTTCATTTTATACTTAAATAATAATAATAACAAAACTTCAGCGTATGACACAAGGTATTTTTGTCAAACATGAATGATAGCACACTCACTTTTTATATACCAAACATCAATTTTATTAATACTCCCATATCATGTTTCTCATTATATAATATATACTGATAATTCTTCAAAAATAGAGCTGTCAATATATAATAAGAAAACGCATTCGTCTTTTGTGTTAAATAAATCGACGGATTATATTGCGGACTCCGTTTATATAGTTCCATTAATGAACCAACTTTATGTGTTTTTAATATCGTATTTGACATCTTTATATAACTCTTAAATTCATTATTTAATTCTTTATGTATAACTGAAGGCGATCTCGCATTATTCTCAATTAATACTTTAAAATATACACCAAGAAATTCAGCTATTGTTTCTTTTATCAATATTCTATCAATTTGATTATTAACAGTTAACACACTAAAATTTTGATTAATAAATAATTCTAATTCATCTATAAATTGTTGTGAAAATAATTGTAAATCAAATGCATGACATAATTCGTGTAATAACACTTTTAATCTTTTATCTTTTCTATATATAACTATTCTATTTATTTTATCATTATCATAAACAAATGTATATCCAGAATTTAAATTATTTGGAGTTAAATCTCCTGATAATGATAATTTTAATGATAAATCAAAAAAAGATATATATAAAGTTTTATCTTTTGATAATAAATACGAATTCATCATAAAAAACTTCTTTAAAGCTAATATTAACTTTTTAATTTCTCTATCTAATTTATCTTTATCTAATGAATGTGTAAAATATAAATGTATTGTTATCTTATTTATCTTAATTACATAATAATTTGTTGCCGCCAAACCATTCGCCATATTATATGCATTTGGATGAACAAATGTTGAATTTTGTAATAATGCCAAATTACTACTAACCGTCTCCGCATTTACACCAAATTCTTGCCATGCAAATTTAATTTGACGATGACCTTGCATTAATTCAAATAAATTTTCAACACACCAATATGTCCTCTTATATTGACCTAAATTTAATAATGGACTCTTAGATTTAACATTTTTAATATTATTTAATTGATTTCTACCAATTAAATTATTAATTTGTGCTTTAGTTCTTGTATTTGTATTATGCATTATTTTATTATTTTATTATTTATTATTTCATTATTATAATAGTAAAGAAAAAATAAAATTTCAAATTAGTTAATATTATATCTTAATTATTCAAGATAATCTTCCAAATCGTCTAAACTTACATATTCATACCTATTATTAGCTAATGTTCGGCAAATTTTAAATGGTATCTTTTTCAATTTATATTCTTTATCTAATATATCCTCTATAGTCTTACAATCTTTTAATTCTTCATCTGTTAATGTTGTAGGACTATTGTTATATAATTGCTGTAATCTAAGACCTTTAATATTTGTTTTTTCATATATCGTTATAAATGACTGAGATAAATTTCTACCACTATGTATTGCTTCTTTAGAAGATAATTTACTATCCACAATTTTTGATACATTATGAGTCGCCATTATTTAATATTTAATATTTAAGATTAAAGATTAACGATTATATATTAAAATAGTATTAATCTATTAATATAATATAAGGCATTTTTTTTATATATATATAAAAGTTTATATTATATATATACTTAAATTAATTATTATATTTATATCTACAAAAAAATAAATATGGTCCAAATTACAGAACAAACCGAAAATAATATATGTCTAAATCTTTATATTATACATAGAAGCGATTTTACTAAAAGAAAAGACATAGTTGAAGAAAATATTAAAGCTCTTCAAAAATTAACTTCTGACAATTCTATAACACTCAATCATACATATGTTGAAAAATATCTATTTAGTGAATTACCTTCTAAAATTGATGAATTTAAAGACAAAATAAAACTTGAATCAGTTGGAAATAAAAATTTTGATGATTTACTACAAAATTTACATATTAATCATATTTCTAATATATCTAATCATATTTATGCTTTAGAACTAATTCAAACACATATTAAATCTCATAATAAAGATAATATTAAACATCTTTATTTAATTTTAGAAGATGATATTGTTTGTTTAAATACTATTGAACAAAATTTTAAAAATGTATTAAATCATTTAGCTAAAGAAGAATTTGAATATGATTTATTATTTACAGGCTTACCAATTGTAATAGATAATGAAAAAATTAATAAAAATGCAGATAAAAAAATAGATAATATTGAATATAAATTTATAGCATCATATCTTCCGATTATACCATCATGTGATAGTTATTTTATTAGTCCTCAATGTGTAGATAAATTACTAAAAGAAATATATCCTATTCATTATATATATAATATTCAATTAAGTTATTTAATGCATAAATTACAACTTAAAAATTACTATATAACTCCAAATGTCTTTATTGAAGCAACTAAAATAGGACTATTACCAAGTTCAATTAATATTAATAACGCTCATATTTATTCAGAACCATTTATGAAAATGGTTGATATTTTAAATATTCCTAAAGATGAATTTAATAAAGATGACGCAAAATATGAAAAAGAATTTAATACATTATATGAAACACTTAAACAACATAATAACCCCGATAATCTATATTTATTTGCTATTTTACATAATAAACTAAATAAACATGAAACTGCATTAAATATCTTTAAAGAAGCCCATAAACTATATAATAACCAACCATCTAATATTGTTAATGAAAGCAATTTTATTAAAGATTATATTGCAACATATAAATATTTACAATCTGATGTAAAAGATGATGAAGAACACGAAGATAATCATATTATATAACAGAAAATATATTGATATTATTTAGTCAGGAGTAATAATACTTTATTTTTATTATTAGCTTATAATAAAAGATATTTCGCGGTTAGTAACATCTATATTTTTTGACAAAACTTTTTTACATAAAAGTTTAGATATAAAAAAAAAATGAATATATATATTATTAATAATAAATACCATTTTTATTATTTTATATAACTTATATATAAAATGAGCACTTTTAATATATTTTTACCAATTATATTATATGATAAAATAAAAATAAAACCCAATCAATTAAGTAACAATATTGAAACATTATTACTTGATAAATTAAATAATAAGTTTTAAGGTAAATGTCATAAACATGGATTAATTAAAAAAAATAGTATTAAAATATTAGAATTAATTGCAGGACAAATTGAAACATTCTCATTTCAAGGATTTATAGTTTATGAAATTAAGTTTTCAGCTTTAATTTGCAAATTACCAAATTCACTTAATCTTATTGGAACTATTGTCAATAAAAATGATTTTGCTTTATTATGTAATTTTACTTATTTTGAAGAATCTATAAATGAACAATTAACGATTGTTGAAGTCATTATCCCATTATCAACAAGTGAAAAAATTGGTTCATTAATCAATTTAAGTTCAGTTAATATCAATGATAAAGTTCAAATTGAAATTATTGGTAATAAATATTCAATTGGAGATGTTAAAATATCAGCTTTAGGCAAAATTATTAAAAAAATGGATTCTAATAGTGAAATGATATTCTTAAATACTCAAAATGATATAAATGAAGAAGATAATAACAATCTTGTAGAAGATTCACAAAATGAAGATGCTATTATTAGTAATTCTGAAAAAGACGATGATGACAGCAATAATGAAAGCTCTGAAGAGGAAACTGATGAAAGTGATGATGAAAGTGATAATAATAATAATCAATCATCAAATTCAGATAATGATAGTGATGATGACAAATCAGATTCAGATAATAATGAAGTTGATGATGATGACGACGACAATGAAGATGATGAAGATTCTGATATTTCTGATAGTTCCATTGAAGAAGAACCTGTTAAAGTCATTAAAAAAGCAAAAAAATAATAATAAATTAATTATTTAATAACTATATAAAATCAAATCATATATAATTATATAATATAGCTTATAACATATATATATTATATATTTTTTTAGAATTAAATGATAAATTCAAATAATTTATTAGATTTTATTAATCAAGATTCAAATAATGAATGTCATAATATTATTTTTAATATTTTGAAAAATTATAATATACCATATACACAAAATCAAAATGGCATCTTTATAAATATGGAAAATTTAAATAAAGAAATTAAATCATATATTATCAATTATATTAATAATTATTATAAAATTAAATATATGAATAATAAAATTAATTTACAAAATAAAACTGATAAAGACAAATATAATATTGATATGTCTATTACTATACCTATTAATAATGAAGAATTTGCAAAAATTATAGAATTTAAATCAGAACTATCAAAAAGCAAATATAAAAAATATACCAAAAATATACTTGTAAAAAAGAAATATAATTGCAAACTTTTACCAAACGAATTATTTCTAAATAATTTAAAATCTGAAGAAGTCTTAATATAATTTTTTATATAAATAAATCTTATCTTTTTTATATAAATAAATCTTAGCTTTTTTATATAAATAAATCTTATCTTTTTTTATAAATAAATCTTATCTTTTTATATATAATTATAATAATAATATAACTTATATTATCAATGACGATTGTGAATATATGTTGCAAAGATATAATAGAATTTATTAAGTTCATATTTGGTGATAATTCAAATTATAAAAGTAAAAATAATAAAATACAATCACACAGTAATAAAAAAAATACACAATATCCTACAAATATGAATAATATTGATACAGATTGGATAAATTTATCTGTTTAAAATATCTTAAAAAAAATGCTAATTATAATGTTCATATTAAATACCGTTGCCATTTTGGTACAAGATGAATTACAACAATCACAGCAATCACTATAATCGCAGCAGACACTGCAATAACAACAATCAATTTGGTAGGCTATTCATAGCCTTTTTCCTTATTAAAGTCTATCATTTGAAACACGGACAATATTGTATAGTATGTTATATATATATAATATGTATTCCTATTGAAATTAACATCATGTTGCCTTTGTTGGAACTACAAGATGAAACTATTACTGATATTGCAGAATATAAAGAACCGCCAAAAATTTATTATACTTATATTACCACTATTTTATATATGATACTCTTTCACGATTTCAAACTTATAAAATTTATGTTTTATCATCTGATAAAACCGCATATTCAACAAAAAACATATTATATAATAAATCATAAAACGGCATCAATTACCGCTTATTAAATGATTTGACAATTTACAAAAAAAATTTTTTTTCAATATTTATATTATTTTATATAGTTTAAAATAAATAAATTACATCTTTATTTAATTGTTCTGCATATAAAATTTCACTATTTGTAGATGAACCAATATAATTATTTTCATTTATAACAATAATTGCATCTGATAAAGCTATTTTTTCTTTATGCAATTTATCTAATAAAATCTTTTGTTCTTCTGTAATTGGTCTATTATCTGCATGACAATATACTCCAGGCATTAAAATAATCTTATTATATAATGTTAAATATTCATTCACATTATAAAATGTATCTTTAAATTTAGTTGAACCACATAATGTAATAATTTTCTTTGAATTATCTCCTTTTATACACGCTAAATTTCCCATTTTATGAATTAATTCAATATATTGATGATTATATGATGGTATTGATGCTAAATTAATTGGATTAACACGAGGAGAAGACATATTTAATAATCGTTGAACTTTTAACATAATATATACGGTAATTATAATTATTATTATATATAGGCATTTTTTTATATATATATAAAATAGTAATGTATGATGCTATAAAAAGAAATATTACTTAAAGAATATATGTATCAATGGAAATATAAAAAAATAAATATGAATGACAGAAAATATTGTTGCTAATCTAATATATTCTCTAATAAATTTTCGTTAGTTTTAATCTTATCTTGAATTTTATTAATTTCAATATTTATATTATTTAATTGTTTTTGTAAATTAGATAATTTTACTATTTCATTATCATATTTAATATTTAATCGAGGATTATTATATTTATTTTGATTTTTAATATTTTCAGATAAATCAGTGCTTATTTCAATTAAATCAATTAATTCTTTTTGTATTTTATTTTTTTCATCTAAATCTTTTTTAAATTCATTTATACCATCTAATAATTGTGCTTGATAAAATTCAGCATCTTGTTCATATTTTAAAGAATTATTCATTTTCGGATTTTCTGAATTTCTGAAAATCCGAAATTTATTAAATATTATTTAAACTATTATTATATTATATTTATACTATATTATACTATATTTATAGTAGCTTTAAATAAAAAATAAGATAAAAGAATAGAAGTTATATTTATTATATAATTTTATAGAATTTCGGATTTTCTGAATTTCTGAAAATCCGAATTTTTGTTTAATAATTCTTTACTACATTTACATGAACTTTATGTCTTTGCATATTATCAATATTATTACCGTCATCATCACTTGAATCAGCTTCCCGTTGTTGTTGTTCCCAAAATAATTGACTACCTATTTTAAAGTTTGGCCGCGGAGATGCTTTATACCAAAATACTACATCATTTATATTATTCGATTTTGCAGTATTATCTATTACTAAACATTCGTAATTATTTGTGCATTGTTCTAATACTTGCGAAAATAAATCATATGATGGAAATATACCCGCATAATGTTCATGTATCTTTTTTCTATTAGATGTAATATTCTCTCTTAAAATAAATATATAATCAATATTTGAACGTAAACTTGGCGGAATACCAAGAGGTGTTTGCATAGTCAATATATAAAATAATTTAAAATGACGACCATTCATAAACATACAACGAATATTTTCATCTTTAGACCAACTTTGGTCATATAAACAATCATCCATTATAAAAAATAATCGGGGATCAATCATTGAACGACCATATTGAGCTTTATCTTTTGTTATTTGTTTAACTAATTTCTTTTGACGCTTGATAATATTAGAAGTTATGGATGGATTATAAGTATTATGTATAAATTTACGCGGAAGCATTTCTGAATAAAACTGATTGGCCATTTCCGTAGGAGATATAACTGTCCCAATTGGAATATTTCTATTATGATATAATATATCTCTAACAAGAAATGATTTGCCTGTATTGCGTTTACCTATTAAAACAACAACTTTATCATCAGTTATTTTTCTCATATCAAATTTTTTTAAATTGACACTATAATTTTTACTACTTGACGATGGCATGATTTAAAAATATACAATTATAAATTATAGATTATAAATTATAGATTATAAATTATAGATTATAAATTATAGATTATAAACAATTATTTTTTTTTTATTATACTAATTAATATGTAATAATATAATTATGTTTATATAAATAACATTATATAATATTTTTTTTTTGATTAATTTTTATATTACATATTAGTAATAATATATTCTTTATTATAAAAATAATGATTAATATGAACGGATTTATAACATATCTATCATTAAATATTCTTGTAATATTAATTATTATAGCTCTTTCATTATATTTTATTAATAAAATTTATTTAACCAATAATTATGTATCAGTTGAACATTTTGTATCATCTGGTATGATATTATCATTACGAGACCCAAATAATCCACATATAACTAATAATGGTAATGTTAATACATTACTCCCATTTTTACAATTTCCATATGGAAGCTCTTATGATATTAATTTACGAAATGTTCATCAATTTATAGGTAATCCATTTACATTTGAAGGTATATATAAAATCAATAATTTTGATACAACTATGAATCATTTGACACAATTGCTTGAAATAAATAATATAGCAAATAGTCATAATATATATAGATTAGTTATTGGATTTAATAATAATGCAAATGAACAAACCGGATTACAAATATTATATTCGAGAAATCAGACGGAAGAAACTCCTAATAATATGAGTAAAATAATATATGATGAATTAGAACAAGCATCCACTAAATATAGTGACAATTATATTAAACTTAAAGTCGCTTATAATATATCCACCGAAAAAACACTTATTAATTCGCCATATAAAATAGACCTTTCAACTGATACATATATCGCAGACAATAAACCAAGCGATAATCATACACCTTGGATTGTTGAATATAAAATATTAAACAATAATGGTGAATTAATACATGAACAATCAATAAACTTTCATGCTCCAATTTTTATAATGAATACAGATACAGACCCGTCATATTATATAAAATCTACAAATAATGATACTATTGATATAGATAATTCGGTTCTTAAAGTTAATTTGACAAATAAAATTAAAACTATAGCAGTAGGCACAGGAACAGACACTGGAAAGAATATTTTAACAGATATCAGTGGTAATCAAACTATAGATTTATATTCTTGTTCTATAAGTAATAATTAATAATAATTATTTTGAGATAAATAATAATTAAAAATATATATTATAATTAATAAATAATAAAAAAAATATATATATTATAATTAATAATTAAATTATATACTTAATAATTAAAAAATGGAAGCTTTATTATTGATTTTAGTTTTATTTAACTTCATCGCTATTATGACTGTTGCAGTATTCTTATACTTAAATAATACTGATATTATTGAATTGCAAGAAAATGTAAAAACTATTGAAAATACTACTATACCAGCAGTTACCACACGTGTAACTGCAGTAGAAGAAGTTGAAAATAATTCTAAAGAACATATTAAAGCAAAAATGGCACAAATAAATACTGAGGTTTCTGATTTAAAAGCTAGTTTAATTGTATCTCTTGATGCAATTACTGCTACTTCTATAAATAATGATACTACTAAAAAAACAAATGTGTCCCATATAACATCAGCTCTGACATCGGCAAATTTGGAGACTGGAACATATTATGGAGTTAATCAATATGACCATACAGCTAATCCGGCTACTGGTAGTGCCATTACTACTGATAATTCACAACCAAATGCAGTATTATCAATTAATGATATTACTCTCCCAAATAAAGATTATATTAAAACACTTTCTAAGATAAATAATATGTATATTCGCTTTTTATCATTAGTAGATGAAGCAAAAGTTCTTTATAAAGTCGCACAAACTAATTCATTTGCTGCAGATGTTCAAGTATCATATGATGCAATTATAGCTGCAGAAAATGTAGTATCCGCAAAATATAATACGAAAATTACAGGAGAATAATAAGTATTACATCTTTTCCGTTACACCTTTTCCATTTTTAAAATGCGCGGTTCTTATTTATCAATTAAATTGCTTTTATTTTTAATTATAGAATGCTTTATTAGTCGCGGCCTTAAACTATTCTTATGTAATATATTTTTTTAGCCTTATCAATTATTTACCTATTTAATTATTTAAATATATATCAATTAATAAAAACTATAAAAAAAATGAATTTTTTTTTTAATATAAAAATTACCATTTATAATATATATATATAGATTAATATTATTTTTATTATGGACTCAAATTCTATGGCATTTGTTATTAAACGTAACGGACAAAAGCAAGAAGTATCTTTTGATAAGGTTTTTACTCGAATCAAAAAACTTTCCACTGGATTACAAGTAAACGCATTCGAAATTACTCAAGCTGTTTGTAGCCGTATTTATGACGGTGTAACAACTGCAGAATTGGACGAAATTGCTTCTAACTTATGTTCTTCACTTATTACAAAACACCCTGATTATAATATATTAGCTTCACGATTAGTTATTTCTAATAATCATAAACTAACAACTAATGATTTTAGAGAAATTATCGATGAATTATATCATAATACAGATATTCATAATGAAAATAATCCTTTAGTTCATAAAATTTTATATGATTGTGTTCAACAAAATCATGAAATTATTAATAAAACTATTGACTACCAAAGAGACTATAATTTTGACTTTTTTGGATATAAAACGCTTGAGCGATCATATCTAATTAAAATTAATAGTAAAGTAATCGAACGCCCACAACATATGTATATGCGTGTATCTTTAGGAATTCATATGGATATTAAAACTAATATTATTGATTTACCATCAGCTTTAGAAACATATAATACTATGTCTAAGCAATATTATACTCACGCCACACCAACGCTTTTTAATTCTGGAACTTACCGTAATCAACAATCGTCATGTTATCTACTTGATATGACAGATGATTCAGTTACTGGAATTTTTAAAACACTTAGCGATTGTGCTCATATTTCTAAACACGCTGGCGGTATTGGTTTGGCATTGCATAAAATTAGAAGCAAAAATCAACTTATCAGAGGAACAAATGGTCGTTCTGACGGAGTATTGCCATTGTTAAAAACTTATAATGCAACTGCTAAATATATTAATCAATGTTTTGTTCCAGAAACTATTATATATACTAATAATGGAATAAAACAAATTAAAGATATAGTAGTAGGAAATGATTCAGTTATTACAAATGACGGAACTTATAAAACTGTTCTTGATAAAATTGTTAATAATGTTGATAAAGATATTCTCGAAATTAAAACAACACTCGGGTTTGAAACTATTAAAGTTACAAATGAACACCAATTATATGTTGTTAAAAATATAAGTTTAGATGAAATTAATGATAATAGAAATAAATTAGGTGGAGTTATCCAAGCTAAATTTATTTCTGCTTCCGAGTTACAAATTAATGATTTAGTTGTATATCCACTAAAACACCCAGATAATATAAGTAGAGATTATTTAATTAATTTTATGAAGAAATATCCTGAAATGAATGATATGTTTATTACCGATGACTATGAAGAAGCTCAAATGTATAAATATATTATGTATATTAATGGTATTATTACAACTGGAACATATACTAATGGCAAATATATTCTTAAACACGCTCATAATAACCAATATTTTATATTTAAAAATCAAGTATGGGCTGCTATTGAATCAATTCAAACAATCCATTATGAAGGTCAAGTATATGATTTAAATATTATGGATAACCATAACTATGTTGTTGGTTCATTCGGATTAGTTCATAATTCTGGTAAAAGAAATGGATCATTTGCTTGTTATTTAGAAACACATCATCCCGACATCTTTGATTTCTTAGATGCAAAAAAAAATCATGGAGCAGAAGATGAAAGAGCACGCGATTTATTTTATGCACTTTGGGTTTCTAATTTATTTATGAAGAGAGTTGAAGAAGACGGAATTTGGTCATTAATGGACCCCGATATTTGTCCTGGTTTATATGAAGTATATGGAGAAGAATATGAAAAATTATATCTTAAATATGAAGATGAAAAACGCTATACAAAACAAATTCAAGCAAGAGAACTATGGTTTAAAATTATGGATAGCCAGATTGAAACTGGAACACCATATATATTATTTAAAGATAATGTTAATAATAAAACTAATCATAAAAACTTTGGAACAACTAAATCATCAAATTTATGTGTTCATCCAGATACATTAATTTTAACTGATAAAGGACATTTACCTATTGGAACATTACAAGATACTAATGTTAATGTTTGGAATGGTAAAGAATGGTCGGATGTTGAAGTTAAGAAAACAGGAGAAAATCAAAAATTATTAAAAATTACTTTTAATAATGAATCATCAATTAAATGTACTTATTATCATAAGTTCTATATTGAAACACATAATGGTGAAATTAAAGAATACCAAGCATATGAATTAAAAAAAGGTATGAAATTAATTAAATACACATATCCAACAGTTCAATTTGACGATATATTCGCACAACACGGGTTAATATCAAATACTGATAATGATTTATTAAGAGTTTATGTAAAAAATATTGACAAAATAGAAGAATTATCAGATACATATTGTGTAAATGAACCAAAAGAACATAAAGTAGTATTTAATGGAATATTAACAGGAAATTGTGCAGAAATTACTCAGTTTACTGATAAAGACCAAACTGCAGTATGTAATTTAGCCAGCATATGTTTACCAAAGTATATTAAGTATGACTCAAATGGTAATAAAATATATGATTATGAATTATTAGGTTCAATGGTTAGAATTATTGTAAGAAATATTAATAAAATTATTGATAATAACTTCAATCCAACACCTGAATGCGAATATGCAAACCAACAACAACGACCTATGGGAATAGGAGTCCAAGGATTAGCTGATGTATTTATGATGTTAGATATACCATTTGATTGTAATCACGCAAGAGAACTTAATAAAAAAATATTTGAAACTATTTACTATTATGCTATTAGTGAATCAGCTGAAATAGCTAAAACTAATGGTTCATATCCGCGCTATGAAAATAGTCCATTTAGTAAGGGAATATTACAATTTGATATGTGGAAATATGAACTTGATAATAGTGGGTATAACTGGTCTAATTTAAAAGAAACAATTAAAACTACTGGTATTAGAAATTCACTATTAACAGCATTAATGCCAACAGCATCAACAAGTCAAATTTGTGGATTTACTGAATCATTTGAACCAGTTACATCAATGTTATATAAACGCAAAACATTAGCTGGTGAATTTGTAGTAATCAACAAATATCTATGTAAAAAATTAATTGAACTAAATCTATGGAATGAAGAAATGAAAAATAAAATTATTATTGCAGACGGTTCAATTCAGCATATTAATGAAATACCTTTAGAAATTAGACACACTTATAGAACTATTTGGGAAATTCCTCAAAAATCATTAATTGAAATGTCTGCTGATAGAGGAGTATTTATAGACCAATCACAATCATTTAATTTATGGTTTGCAGAACCAACATATGCAAAAATAACATCAGCTTTATTCTTAGGATGGAAATTAGGATTAAAAACTGGTTCTTATTACTTGCGGTCAAAACCTAAATCAAAAACTCAACAATTCACTATTGACCCTACATTAGAAAAGAATAATATTATTGGCAATAAGAATGAAAAAGAAGTTAATCAAGATAAAAAGACAATACAACGTAAAGAAGAAGAAAAAAAAGAACAACAAGAATTTAGCAGATTATTTACAGAATTTGGATTAACTAAACAAGAATATGATATGTTACCATTTATGCAAAGAAAAGAAATTGCTAAAAAATTAGCACAAACCGCTTTATTTGGTGAAGAAGATGAAGGATGCTTAATGTGCTCCGGATGAAGAGATTAAATATTATATAAGAATTACAAATATAAAGTAAAAATATAAATATTTAATAAAAAAAAAAATATTTTTTTTATTTATATAATATTCTATATATATCTATGTTTCATTTAATGGTAAATACTCACATGAAAATGTTGCTGATGAGTCAGCGAATAATTCTTCTAATTTGACTGATATTTTTTCCAATACAATATTTCTAAATTGAACTGGAAAAATCATTTTAGTAGATATGCAATACCAGACAATATATTTTGATGGCAGAAGATATAAATCATATACAATTCTTTCATTATCAATATTTATAATAGTAACCTGAATTAATATAGTATCTTCCTGTTTACCAATAAGTTTAACAGTAAGAAATTCTTGGTTTAATATATTAATAATTTTATTATTTGTAGATTCACTCGGAATATCATAATATGATGGTGTATTATCTTTTGCGATAATCTCGCTCATAATCAAACAGTTTAAAATATCAAAAATGCCAAAATGGCAACGGTATTTGTGTAATACATACAAATAAGCATTTTTTTATATATATAAATTTATATAAGGCTTGTGAACAGGCATTTTTTATAAAAGATAATATTATATAAAATGTAAAAAAAAATGAATATTTATTTATTTAATATAGATACTGTTATTATTTCCATATAAGAGAACAATTCAATATGTTCCCTTATAAATCTTATAATACTTATGTAAACAAAACTGAATATACAGGCCAATTAGACCCTATGGGATTAAAACGAATTAATAATGAAACTAAAAAGAATTTTAAACCTATAGAAAATATGCCTAATATCTATAATTTATCATTACATGATGATATATTTATATATCAAGAAGTTGATATGACTAAACTTTCATTTATGATTATTGGAAATAAAGATACACCATATGAAAATGGATTCTTCATTTTTAATATGTATATCCCACATAATTACCCAACACAAAGTCCATATGTCCATTTTATGACACATTATAAAAATACCCGATTTCATCCTAATCTATATGAAAATGGCAAAGTATGTTTATCTATCCTTGGAACTTGGTCTGGACCAGGTTGGACTAAAGCTATGAGTATTCAAACTGTTATTATTACTATTCAATCTCTTATGGACGAACATCCTATGGTAAATGAACCAGGACATGAAAAAGATATTGGAACAGAACACGAAATTAATTATAATTATGGTATTTCTTATATGAATATTAAATGCACTATTCATCAATTATCTGAATGGATTACACAAGTAAAAGAAAAAGCCGAATTTATTAACCCATTTGGAAGAATTATGCAAGATTATTTCTTAAAAAATTTCGATTTATATATTACAAGTTTAGAAAAACTGCAAACTGTTAATATGAAGACATTATCAACTATGTGGGCTACAAATTCTATCAAAATTGATATTGATACAACTAAAAAAGAATTAAATAAGTTGAAAACAGAACTTGAAACAATTATGAAATAACTATGAATATAAATCAAATAATACATATTTTTTTTAAATATGCAATTCGGATTTTCAGAAATTCAGAAAATCCGAATTTGCATTTCATAAAATGTAAATAATTGTTATATCAATTATAAATAAAGTTTATTTATATATATATAATTACCAGAAATATGAATATATTTATGATCTATTATTTTATACTTTGTTTCAGTAAATATGTTTGAAAAATACCATATCACCGGATTATTAATACTATTTTGAGGTATAGATATATAAATATTCCAATAATTATCAAAACAACAACTATATATAATAGTATTTATCAATTGACAATATAATTCACTTGGGATTTCGTCTATTTTATTTGTATATAAAGAAAAAGATGACAAACATTTACGATTATTTAAATGAATTGTATAACCATTATCATTATTTTTTTTTAAATCTAAATACAAATGTTCTTGCAATTCCAGTAATATATATTCGTTATTATCTATACGAGAACGTTTATGTGGTCTTTCATTATTAATATTATGTGGTATAATTTCATAATTATTCATATTACACTTTTAGCTTATAGTAATAGTTTGTAATTTATAAAATATAATATATCAATGATAATATATCAATTATAATATATAATATCTTTAAATAAAAAAAAATCTATTTATTACCAAATAATGTATTCCATAATGTTTTAACTTTTTTTTTATCAACTTTCTTCTTAGTTAAATCTATAATTGACTTAGATACTAATAAATTTGCTTTTTTAAATACTTTATCTGGTATTTCAATACATTTACTCATAAATTTGTAATTATATTTCTTATATATATTATTATTATTAAAACATTCTTTCTTATCTATATTATATAATTGTTTGAATTTTAAATATTTACCCATAAATATTTTATAATTATATGAATGAGAGCAACCATTTATAAATATAAAGATACTATCTTTTGTTTTCATATCATAATATAAAAATCTTGCCAAATGATAGGTATCCATTAAAGATACATTTAATAATAATATTAACATAAAATCATTGTAATATAATAATTCTATATTTTTATTACCTGATTTAATTAACTCATAATAATTCTTCTTAAAAAAATCTAATATATATGTTCTATATTTAAGTGGAATCTTTTGTAATTGTTTAGAAACTTTTGTTTGATAATTGTTAGGAATTTTAATAGTAATCAATTTAAATATTTCAGGTTTAAATTTTATTAAATCTTCTTTTAATTTTTTACTGGTTAAAATAATCAATAGAAATTTATAAAATTCATCATAATTTTTAAATAGCTTATAATAACTTTTATCTAACGAATTATAGCTACCACTTCGTTTGGAATGTGTTAATTTTGTTATAATATACTCATCACGAATATCATTATAATGAAATCTTATATTATCTTTATTATTTTTTTTTTTAGTTTTTATTTCATAAAAATCTTTATAATATCTTTTAATTATCTTTTCAAACAACTGATTCCGCCCAGACACCAACAAATATTTAGCAAACTTAGGCATATTTTCATATTTTTTACTTGAATATAACTTAACATATTTTAATGTTTTCTTATATTCTAATGATTTTATTCCATTTTTTTTTTTTATATCATATAATATCTTTTTAAAATCATAATCAAGCCTATGACCTGTATCCTTATTTTCTTTAATAGAAAAATATGGTAATTCCATAAATAAATCAAAAGATAAATTATTCTTTTTTGCATATTTCTTCATTAATTCTATAAATTTAATACTATCATAACAATTTAAAGATGTTTTACAATCCTTACATAATAAGTATTTATAAAGTTTTATGTGTTCATCTCCTAAGTTAAATACATAATTATTATTATTTGTTTGATGAACATCTACTGATACAAAATCATTTAGTTTCATTTTTATTATATTATTTTAAATTATATAATTTATTATATTACTAATATATAATATAATAAATTATATAATTTAAAATAATATAAAAGGTATAAGATGTTAAACGCTTCTAATAAAGAAAATGATATTAATTATAGAATTAACAATATTCTATTAACTGATAAAACTAAAATTTCAAAACATGATGATGTAATGAAAAAACTAAAAGAATATCAATCAAAAACCAATAAAGAGGATTATATTATTACATTTGATTTTGAATTTAAAACTCTTCATGCTAAGCAACAACTATATATAGAATATAAACCATATTTCCATTTTAATGTATTTCAAAATGAAAATAATATATTATCTTTTATTCATTCTATTGCGCTTATTATATATAATAAGAAAACTAATGAAGTCGATATTTTGCATATCTTTTTACCATATTTTAATAATAGTGAACTATTAACATTATTTGAAGAATTTAAATCATTAACATTATCTGGAGGTTCCAATACTATTGCTTCTAATATTATTGAAGAACCAAATAGTATTGAAGAACCAAATGTTTCAGTAAATGCAGTTGCATCAGTTTCTAAATCAACTGGAAAAACTAGAAAAACTAAATCAGCATCAACATCTTCAAAATCAATTGATAAATCATTAAACAAAAAGATACACACATCAAAAACTAATGTTAATGATTATTTTGTAAATTTAGAAGAATACTTAAAAGAAATCAAAACACATCACGCAAAAGGTAAAGGAAAAGGTAAAGGAAAAGGTGTTAAAGATATAAATATCAATTCAATTGATAATATTAATCAAATGATTCAATATGATACACAATTTTACTTCTTAGTTAATTTTAAAGGTGGATATTTTAAACGTCCATTTATTAATCAAATGAAAGCATCTGATATTGATAAAGTAATAGAAGATTTTAATAAAGATATTGCAATTAAAAAAGAAAAAATAAGAGATTTATATGAATTGTTACATTCATTATTTAGTGAATATGAATTATTAAATAAAGGATTAAAGGATTTTATTATATTTTATAATTGTTATTATTTCTTTACAAAACAAAAATTTCGTTTGACATATCCAAGTAATTATGTTAATAATTTTATTACATTGAATGAAAAAACAGGAGTAAGATTAAATAGAACTAATATTAATTCTATATATAGAGATTATGACTTTGACACTGGATATAAATTTAAGAAATTTAAAGATTATTGGAATCAAGATGAAACCAATTATTATGAACGATTTCATACACTTGAT
>Ga0181581_10001131_pt1 | contig 20532 bp, 10 predicted proteins | sample 071ome_22_FD_132433 | JGI IMG/M metagenome (GOLD analysis project Ga0181581, IMG submission 132433) | Coastal salt marsh microbial communities from the Groves Creek Marsh, Skidaway Island, Georgia - 071404AT metaG (megahit assembly) | ecosystem: Environmental > Aquatic > Marine > Intertidal... | reverse complement strand
GCGTACGATGACCCCGCTGTCGGACTCTCGGCGAGCGACGGGGACGATTACGTCGAGGCGAGACGCGCGCGGGCGGGCGGGAACGACGCGGTGATCGCGGTTGAATCGCCACCGCGCGCGCGGGCCGAGTCGCGGGCGATGGAGACGCCGGTGGAGGATGCGGAGATGGAGGACGAGGACGAGCTCGACGAGAACCCGTCGCCGCCGCCGCCGCCGTCGATGCAGTCGACGCGCGACGAGGACGGCGAGAAGGAACGCGAACACAGTGTCGCGATCGATGGCGACGCGAGCGACGACGCGAACGCTGGTGAAGAGGACAATTTCACGCTGTTGAATCCGCCGGCGGTGCGAGAGTCGCCGGCCGCGGTGAACGAAAAGCCCGTGTGGATGGCGAAAATGTGGCGACAGAGCGTCGATGCGCTGGACGACGCGGCAAAGTCCGAGTTGGATGAAAGGATGCACGAAGTTCCCGAGGAGTTGCGCGCGCTCGGGGTCAAGGCTGGAGATGAACTCTTCGTCACGTTTGGAACGGCGAGCGTGAAGGATTTCGTCTTCAACTGGGTCGCCGCCGCGCGTAAGATTAAGTTGGAACCCATCTTCGTCGGCGCTCTGGACGACGACATGCATCGATTGTGCGTCGAGGCGGGGATTCCATCGATGCCTCTCACGGGTAGGTCCGTATTGGCGACGCGAAAGGAACAGTTCATGACGGGCGGGAGCGCGTCGTTTAAAAAGATGGGCTCGGTCAAGACCAAGTTTATTCAAGACTTGCTCGATCTCGGACTCGCGCCAATCTTGAGCGACGCGGATGTGGTGTGGATGCAAGATCCTCGACCGTTGTTCAACAACGGTACGTACAAGTACGCGGACGTATTAATATCGAGCGATTGCATAGATACGGAGAGCGATAGAAGGGATGACGCGAGATGTCGAAACGTCAACTTCAACACCGGCGTGTTGCACTTTAGACCTACGGAACAAGCGAAAGAGTTCGTGCAGAAATGGAAGGATAAGGTGGCTTCAAGCACGATCGCCTGGATGCGCGATCAACCCGCGTTTAATTTGCTCGCGCGCGAAGGAAACCCTCCCCTCTCGCCCGCGGTGTCTGTGCCGAAAGAATTTCACGGACAACCCGGGTATCGATCAATCATTTTCGCAGCCAATAATACGATCCGAATGGGCGTTCTGCCCGTGGCATTGTTTTCAAGCGGACACACCTTCTTCGTGCAGGAGCATCACGTCTATCATCCCGAAGACGGCGCGCCGTACGCCGTGCACATGACGTACCAATACGGCGACTCTTCAAAGTTCGCGTATGGCAAGCGCGAACGACTTCGTCAGCACGGACTTTGGTACGCGGAGGATGAAAATGGCTATTGGAAGTCGACGAAATATCTGACGATATCGACGAAAGGTGCACAGGCGCGGTTCGATGGACCTGAGGCTATCCGCCCCGACGATCCTGAAGGATACTTGACGGCGATCAAGCGACACTTCGCGGAGGATAAAGTGCGCCGAGTGGCGATTCGTAACGGTCTCGCATTGGCCAAGGCGTTAGGTCGTACGTTCGTGTTTCCACCACCGAGATGTTACTGCGATAAGATATGGAACACGCTCAAGGGATGTCGCGCGCTCGGCGCGGAGACGGCGCATTTGCCGTTCGCCTGTCCGATGGATCACCTGTACGATCTCAGCAGTATGTTTGATCTCGATATCGATTTTCGCGAGGCTGGCTTCCTCGAGGACGAGCGTCTCGACGCGGACATCCGCAAAGACGTCGTTCGCGTGCAAATCGGTGGAGCGAACGAAGATGAAAACTCGCAAGAAGCGGCGGATATAGTGTTAAAACGCGGATTTAGCGCGCGAAACGCCGTCGCAGCCTTAGATTCTTTCTCCAATCGTTCAATCATCATGTTCGAACACTTGGACGACGGGTCGTTTTGCGGATTCGGGGATGCCGAGGAAGACAAGCGATTCGACGAAGCGGCGAACGCGGCGCTCAATCACGACCAATATTTTTGTTTCGAAGAGGTATACGACAAACAAGGCCGCCCGAGGAGCGGTCGCAGTGCGGCTAGTGGCGAGTATGAGCCTCGAGTGGTCGAGCGCCACTGTGGGAAACCAGAGAAAGAACAGTTTCACGTTTCCGAGCGTGGTGCCGTGAGCGAGATATTGAAAGACAACGTGACGTGTTCGTGTGAATTTGGATATAGATTGCCCACGTCGCTCGCGGACACGACGTGCGGCGCGGTGTAATTAAGAATAGTCTACCACAAAACTCCGAGTTTCTCGCGGAAACCCTTTCAACCCGTACGCATACCAAGACGACCGCGTCATGTCGAAAGTGAACGACGTCGCATGCACCCTCGTCTCTTCGTCCATGGCCACGCTTCTCGAGTTTGTCACTTCGGCGAGTCGAGCCGCCAAAATGACTGGAAGACCAATCAACGATACTTCCAAGTGAAACGCGGATCGCTTCGTACCGCACACGGGTCCCGTGTTGACAGAACCGGTCGCGACGCCGCACGTGACGCGTGTCTTCAAGTCAGGAAGCGCCCGTAATATTTTCTGTGCGCACCTCAATCCTCTCGACGCCGCGTGCTGTTTGGGCGCGCCGAGCAGACCGAAAGCACACATGCACGACGGTCCATTTTCGTCTACGACGATCTGGAGGAGCAAACCTTGACACGTAGACACAGCGGTTTCGATCGCTTTAACGCAATGAATGAAGCGCTCGTCGCACCAGTCGTCGTGTTCGATCGATTCGGCGCAGAACCGCACAAAGACGACGGTGCACACTTCATTCTTCGAGGGCAGACCGTACACCAAACCGTGATTGAAAGCTTGGACGACATGTGCGGAAACTAAATGTGTACCATCGGTACCTATTTGTGAGGATTCGTCATCACGCGTTGAATTCAAGGCGCATGATAGAGACGTCGGATATGGCGTGATGGTGCGCGAAAGCAGTTCGCTGCTCAACTTGTTAAAGACAATTTTACCAGCTTCCATCTCGCGTTTCATCTTTTGAAAGTCATTGAGAGCTTCACCAGTGACTGTTACTTCGTACAAGTGCGATACTAATCGAATCGGGACGAAAGTCACCGGACCAGTGGAAATCATCAATTTTACTTTCACAATCAAGGCGCCGCGTAACGCGCGACCGTGAACATCAGAGAGTATTGATTGTGCGCAAAAGCGCGCGCGCTGCGTCATGTGCGTCAGGTGACTATCTATTTCATTTTGGTTCACTTCGACAAACCACGCCGCGAGCAGAGCGTCTCCCATCAAAGCCACGACGGATCCATCGTATGCAAGCACTATACGAATGAGTTTCTCGAAATACTCGGCAAGTACTTCTCGCATGTATGAGTTGCACTGAGAGGAAGTCTCGAGCAGACGACGGGGTCCACGCGACATCATCCGATGCGAATACATTTGGCATCCTGTGCTCGGCACATCTCGCGCCGTGTCCATGCTCGTCTTGACAAAGTCGTTCATGTCTACGAATAGTAACGCAGCGGAAGCCAACGTTCTCGTCACTCGTCCGTTTGTCGAACGGACGAGCCAATCCGCGGCTTTGGGGACGAAGGGTTTGAGAAAGGGAACGTCGCGCTCTTTCACTTCAAAGTCCATGCCAGGTGTTTCATGTTCATTATCTAAGACTACGATTGTGGACGTCGCTCTTCGGATGCCCGCTAAATTTGGCTCGTTGTTTGCCTCGCAATGTAACGTTGTATCCAACCAGTGGAAACAATCACTCGACCATCATCGATGTGCTCTTCATACACGGTATCATCGTACATGTGCACGACGTGGGTACCGGACTCGCCTTCGGGTGCTATCTTTCCTCCGTACAGCTTGAGAATATTCTTCAAGTTGCGCTCTTCGCAGCGCCTGATGCGGCGTTCGTTCTCCGTCTCCATCGTTTCACTCTCCTCACTTGAGGGATCAATTTCAAACACGCACTCTCGGAACACAAAGTATTTTGAATTATTCAAGACTTGAGGATGACTTCGGTCGAGTTCCACGATGGCTGGGATTTCGGCTGTTTCCCAGCGCTTCGTTTGGTCACCGACTTGATAAAGTAGCGCTCGTACGTCTTCCTCATCGCACGAAAGAAAGTGATCGTCACCGTATCGATCCATGGTGTCTGAACCAAACCAGGTCGACGTAGCGAGATGTAAACGATGTTTTGGACGCGGTAGAATGACGCGACCCTCTCTAATACAGTCCTTGAGCCAATCGATGGTGAGCACGTCTCCGTGTTGGCACGCCGCCTTAAACTTTGTGCCCTCTCGAGTCGCAGCAACGCAGTGCGTCACCTTTCCGTGCCACATTTCACTCGTCATCCCGCCTCGCGCAATGATCGCTTTGAAGAGCTCCTGTTTTTCTTCACGACTATCGCAATTGACGACGTGCACTTGCATGTTCTTGAAAATTTCAGATTCTTGCTTCACACCCGAAACGTCGACGGGCATCAGGTGAGCGGGAAGTAGAGTTGTCGTCGCCGCGGAGCGAGTGCGTTTTCTCGCACGCGCATCACCGCGTCCATCTTCAAAGTCAACGCCTATGTTTGGTCTGTTTTCTTCCACAGTTTGTTTGAGTTCTGCGTACGAGAGTAAATCGGACCATTTCTTGTCGTAGCGAATACCCGTAACGCGAGGGAATCGCAAGCTGTATCCCGAAGCGAAAGTGGTCGTGCGGATTATTCGAATGTCGCCTTTCACTCTCACGACCACGGAACGTTGAGGCGGCCAGATCCAAACGTCTGGCCGCTCGTTGTACGCATCCGTAACAGTGTAGTTCATCTCGCGTGGTTTCTCTCTGTGCATGTAATCTCCGAGACGGTTTCTCAAGTCGTCCAGCTCCACAGCACTGATTCCGGTACCGACCTTACAAAAGCTCATGATTTTGATTCCGCTGTCGCTCGTTGGATCGTTCGTGGACTCCACGATACCGACAAGAAATTGTGAAATTTTACCCCCTCGCATTTCTCCAGCGCCGTAATAACCACCTATCAACAACACATCGAGATCTTCTGTCTTTAAGTAATCCGGCTTTATTTTCATCCAATTGGTACTCCTATCCCCCGGTTTCCATTCGCCGTTCAAATCTTTGATTACTAAACCTTCCTCGCCGTTGTCCATGGCTTCTAAAAGTGCGTGCTCGATGTCCTGCTTTGTCGAACCGACGCGAGCGAATTCACAATCGGGGGTTGCGAGTTGAATGCGAGCTTTGATGTTGCCACACATCACGGACACCTGTCGGACGCTCTCTCTGAGCTTCTCGTGCCTTTCACTGAGCTTTAAATGACGAATGCTTTCGTCACCGATGTAAAGGATATCGAACGGTACATACACCAGCTCAAGGTCACCGTACGTGAGTTTCTTGACATTTTCAGCGTACCACGCGTACTTGGAACTTCTTGGGTCAGACGCACCATCATCACCGTTCCCATCACGATCGTCGAGGTGAGTCATGAGCGGAAAAAGTTCATCCCTAGGCTTGCGCAAATTTGCCGCGTTTATCAAGTTCTTCAAGGCGCCGAACGGATACCATTGCTCCCGGAGCTTGTTCCACACAAGAAGTTCGCCATCCAGAATGCAACGTTTCGGTAAGTGGCGAAACATACCGTCCATCACGTCGTAGCCGCGGGGACCAAAGTCATTCATGTTACGAGTCCAGTAATTTATGACGTCTCCATCTTTGTGTATTTGTATTCGTTCGCCGTCGAACTTTGTTTCGATGACGAACTGCTTGCCCTTAAGCGCCTTGTACACCGCGTCGACGGAATTTTGTCGTTTCGCTAATTGTGGATTGACTAAACCCTGCCCTACTTCAATGTCCGCCCGCTTCAGTCGAACTCCGCGTTGCGGTAAATCCTCGCAGACTCTGCGCAAATCGCTCGTCCAGTCAAACAGATCCTCTGCGTCGCGATGATAATGACGAAGCACCGATTTATCCCCCATACGAAGCTTTGTCTCCTTCAAAATGATGCAACACGTCCATTTGACTTGAGTGGCGTCCATTTTCGCGAACAATTTCCTCAGAGTGGCGACGCGTTCCTCCTTCGTCGTACACGCCGCCAACGCGTCCAGCGACTCGTTCACCTCTCCCACAGTAAGCCTCCGAACGTCCTCGTCTCCCTCTCGACCTTCGAGATGCCCCGACGCTAAAACATCTCGAAGCGTCTGCGGAAAATTCCCACCACCCTTTTGTTTCCAATCCACCAATCGCTTCGCGTCTTCGCCCTCGGGCGACATGTCGAACGCGAGCACCGTCGCCTTGGCCAACGCGTCGTGTTTCAACTGATACACCGCCCTCTCCTTATCCAACGACGGCAACAACAACCTATACGCGTCGAACGCGTCGACTCGACTTCCATCCCTTCGAGAGACGAAGCATCGATCGTGCAATGCGTCGAGCGCTCGATACCGCCTCGCCGCGCTCGCCTTGGTTCGTCCTCTCTCCCCCTGGATGCGCTCGAACGCGACGCAAATCTTCCGAAACGGCACGTCTCGCGCCGACGCGTACGAGCATGACGACGACGACGGTCCGACGCGGTCATCGCGGTCACCGCCGTCGTCTTCGCGCGCGTCGTCGGCCGCACTGTCTTGGACGTGGTGCCCAGATTCGACGCTCCCGCGCGCGCGCGCGTCGTCGCGCATGGCTCGACGCGCGCGCGACGACACGCGCGCGACGACCGAGCGCGAACTCGACGCGCCGAGCGCGTCGATCGCAGGCGCGCGCGCGTCGGACGTTCGGGGAGGCGAGCTGTGACGACCGAGAGTCGATGGCGACCGTTGCTCCACACAGCATCGCGCGACACCGCCCGGTGAGGCATGCGAACGCGTCGCGGCGCGACGTGACGCGTGAGTCCGATCGTCGACGTCGCGAGCGCGCGTCGTAGAGTCGCCGAGGCGCGCGAGAGAGCGCGGTGGACGCGCGAACGCGTCGACAGACGAACGAGCCGCGGGTCTCGTTCGACGCGCGCTCGGCGTCGCGATGGCGCCGAGGCGTAGGTGCGCGCGCGCGTCATCGCGCGCGTCATCGCGCGCGGTGTTTGCCCTCTTCGTCGTCGTGTCGATGATGGCGCGCGCGCGCGCCGCGCCGAGTTGTTCGCAGGCGAGTCTCGTCGAGGCGACGACGCGCGAGGACGTCGAGGCGTTCGTCGCGGAGGATGAAATCGCCGGTCGTGGGGGTAATGCGTACGATTCGAACACGAAACTTTCCAAGATCAAGCGGTGTTTTTCGAATCACGTGTTCGAGAGCGCGTCTGATCCGACGCTTCGGTGGGTGCTGATGTCGTGGCCGTCTTCGAGCGCGCTGTCGAACGCGACGTCGTTCGCGAACGCGACGTTTTACACGGAGGGAAGCGCTCGGGCGACGCTGCGTCCGGACGTGGAGGGTACATATTCCGCGGCGCTGGTTAACGTAGACGACTGTTACGCGAGTCGCGTGCTCGAGATTGAGGCGACGTGGACGTGCAAACCGACCACGAATACGACGATTACGTTCGTGTTCGTCGCCTTCGCGATGGTTTGTGTGTATTGGTTCGGACGCGAGATGGAACCCTCGGACTTTGAAGATAAGCGTAACATTATTTTGGACGTCGGTGCCGCGTATTCAATCATGGGCAAGGGTGAAGCGAGCGTGGACAGACGCGAAGAGTACGAACGCAAGATGCGCGAGCTGACCCAAGAAATAGACAGCGAGCATCTGACGTACGTGACTGGGATCGATTTGCGACAAGATATAAAGAATGTCATATTAGAGAGGAAACGGTCAGCCAGAGAGGCGTCTGCGAGAGATGCGGGCATTTGGACAGAGTCTGAGGAGCAGTTTCAGAGCAAATTGTATGCTCAAGAAGCCTCGGAACGATTTCGAAGCATGATCGGAGAAAAGATTGTCTTGCACACGCGCAAAGGTTTCGCTTGGGTACACTACAAAATCCGTCGTCGATACCTGACGTTCAAATTATGGTTAGGATACACTCTAGGTAGAGTCATGCGTAGAGACTACTGGTGTCGCATGTTGCTTCGATTTCAAATGTGCGTAGAATTCCTCAGCTTGACGGCGTTTGCGTGGCGGCGTACATGCTTTTCGCTGGAAATGTACCGCGACAGTGTAGCGGATCTCGTCTTCTACCCACCGCTATTTGGTCCAGACATCACGTCCACCAGCGCCCCGCAAGAGCTCACGAATTGGTTTTTAGTGCTGCTATTCGGCGTTTTAATTTGTCCGTTGCTAGGTAAAATCAGTGGGAGAATTCAAGGACACTTTAACAGTTGCATGTGGGACTATGCCGAACTCGTAGAGTTGGGTGGAGATCGATCCTTGGAGCAGTACGTAGACGAAGTAGACGCGGAGACAGGCGGCGTGCAGGCCGCGAACGACGACGTGGACGTTCAACAAAAAGTGGGCATCGTAGGCATGATAAAGAACACGATCGCTTCGTTAGGGCGAGCGATCCTCATGAAGCCAAATCCAGTTCCCGATGATTTTCACGCAGTGCGAAGTCAAGACCAAAGGCGGGTACAAGTCGTTCCAAGCGCCGCTTGGAAAAGTAATAGCGATGAGATGATCATGCGAGCCATCAGGCAGGTGACCAGTGCTCCCGTCAATTTGCGCCTGATACCGCGCGACGCTGCTGAAAGAATGGAACTCATGGCTGAATACGCTCTAGCTTGTAGACGAAATGCGATGTTTTTCGAACGCTTACAAGCGGGCGTGTGGTCTGTCGGTTTCGTGTTACGCGTGCTGGTGTTGCGGGTGGGACTCGTTCCGATGATGCTTTCGGCGCTCGGTTTCCTCATGGTGACGACATCCTTCGTTCCGACGCCGTGGATTCATGTATCCAAGGACGCCGGCGCAACGTTTGGCGAGAATTTAGCAATTCCGTTATTCGTGGGTTTGGGATCAATACTCGTGTCGATGCGAATGGCTTTGGATACAGAGACGATTGAGCCGAATTTGCGCCCTGTACCGCGATTCGAGTTTCTTCTCATTTGCGTCAAGGTCGTTCTTGCAAGCGTCACCGCTTACACCGAGGCTGAGTTCCCGGCGCTCGGCGTGCCATCTCTCGATGCAGAGGCGCGTCTGACGACGTTAAACACGGCTCGAAATGTTCTTCCAATCTTGGCGTGTGGGGCACTACTTCTCGCGCACGTAAACATTCAGTCGATGCGCGGTTTCGGTCAGAATTGGAACAAGACTCGAGCGGGGTCTTACGCGGGAGCGACGTTATTCGCGATCTCGGCGTTTGCGGCGAGGTCCTTCAACACACCGCCGTGGCTGAATGAAACTCCTCTGACTATTTCCGAGAATTGGGGAAGGCCCGGCGTCGTGGTCGGAGTCATCGTCACCTTGATCGCCATGCTGATGGCGCGCATCCTCAATTCCAGTTTTGACGCAAAGTGCATTCGTAGCGAACTGAAAGAGCTGAAGGATCCGGAAAAGGTGGAGCGAATCGACGAAGTGCTGACGCCAGAGTTCGTCAAAGAACAGATGGAGAGTGATAATCGGCGGGACCGCGTAGTCGCGCTCGTGGCTTTCAATAATCTGCTCTCCGAGGATCAAGGCCGCCGTCTGCTCAATTCACTCGTGAAGAAGACAAAGATGCCGCGGAAGCCGTCTGCGGGGGAAGAGGAAAATGACAAGGGAGAGGACGAGGAGAACGCTTGGAGCGTAGCCACGGATGCATTCGATGAATTAGGCATCATCGTGCACTGCATCAAGGACGATCCAGACAAGGAATTTCTCCAAAAAGCTGGCGAAGAATTCGTCAGAATGTCCCTTCAGGCGTACATTCAAGGTGTGATAGAAATTGTACTTTGGTGCGAATCCGACAGTGCGGAGCTCGCATGGGATGCCGTGCAAACAATCGTGACCATGGCGAAGGATTGTATCAAGGGAGGCGAGACGAAAACCTTCCAAGCTACGATTGCCTCCGTCACCATGGAATGTATTCAGACTCTGGACTTTGCCAACTTGATGGCGAAGCTCTTATTCGTCGCTCACGACATTGACATCGACGCAAACGATGAGGAATATCTCGTACCGTGGCGCACGCTTCGCCAGATCATCGACGATGCGTTTGCGATCCCTCCGCGACCGATGGCAAAAAAGCTCCAACAGGTGATTACACACGTTCGGGATCCAGAAACGTTGGAAGTTCAAAAGCTCGATCTGTCGGATCGCATACTGTACATCGTGGTCAGTTGGTTGCGAGTGCCGGTGGAAGAAAAGAACAAGCCTGAGTTGAATTGGCTTTCTTCGATGGGATATTATGCCGCCGTCGGAAAATTACAAGACGAAGCGGACGAGGAGCGCACGGATCTTGCGAATGATTTCTTGAGCACTTTGCTCAAAGCGACGCTGAGCACCGACTCACAGATTTCTTTCTTTGCCATCAAAACCATCGCCACTTTAGTGCGGGTCGGTCACGCGACGTCGGGCATTCTCGCTATTGATGGACTGCCGCTGTTGTTTGAGTGCATGGTGGCGCATCAAGGCACCTCGAAGGAGACTTTCGTGTTTGAGATTATGTACGCGCTCACGAACGACAGACAGAGTCGCTCGAAACTGTTGGTGTCGCTGGCCAACATCATCGGTCAAGTCGACGGTCCGAACACGCAGGATCGAGTGCGATCGATTGAGCTGCTACAGCAAGCATTTCGGTTGGAAATTGAAGCCATCGACGACGTCAGGAACGAAGTCGACGAGTTCAAGAAGAAGCGTGCTTACAAGGCGTCGATATCGACTAATTCGGCCGCACGAGCGCACGACACGTTGTACGGCGTCCTCATCGACTCAGAACCGGAGATACGCGAGCTCGCGATTCAGGCGTTGGTTGACCTGGTAAAGCTCTTCGTGTGGGGCGCAAACGACAAATTGTATGATTTCGTCCCACCCGTCACGGAGGAATACAAAGACGTTGCATACATGAAATTCGTCGATCGCGCGAAAAGACGCATGGACGGAGGCGCCTTGTTATCCACCAGAGTGCATGCGCATTTGTCTCGCGGCAATCAGCCGCACGCGATGCACAAAGATACAGATAAACTCATGGCGGTGTTGCTGAAAATCATCAACACTGACGCGGACGCGCGCGTACGCGCGGCGGCTGAGAACGCCTTGGTCAAGGTCAGAACGCTCTTCGAAGACGATCAAACGATGGTCAACGCACTTGTCGCGTACGACGAAAAGGCAAATCACACGCAGAGAGGTGCAGCGCCGTCGCGAGAGGTGCTGCGAAATGTGCGAACCTTGCTCCACGAATCCGTCGAACGACAACACGCAAAGGACGAGACGGCTGCAAAGCTACGCTTGAATGAGTTCTGGCGGAACATGAGAGAACGATCGAGTCCATCCATCGATGATAAGTCATCCACCAGAGGAGGGAGAGTGGAGATTGAGCGTCAATCGGGAGGAAATGACGGCCGAACAGCTTCAGGTGGCCGGTTGCCCGTCGTGAAAGAGTCAACCGGTTACAGAAAGGCGAATCGCGGCACGCGCAAGATTGTACGCCACCCACCAGAACGGCCCACGAGCGAAGCCATCGAACGAGAGCTGATGAACAGGCGCACGGTTCGCGCAGACAGGCTCGCAAAGCGAGAAGCAGCTTCAGAACGATGGTACGGCGGAGAGAATTTCAGGCGCAGTCAACGCACTGGTGGTGACACCACAGAGGATTCTAAGATTCTCTCCAAGTCTGACGCACTGAATGAAAGACCGACCATCACAGCACCGTCGTTCGGCATTTCCAAGGTGCCAAAGGAGTTCCGTCGACCACCGAGACGAAACGAGTAGACGAGTAGATGATGATTTTAGCAAGAATGTTTCAACTTTCTGAGACTACTGACGCGATCGCTTGTATCCACGTCGCCGCGGCGATCGCTCCGGGATCCGGCGTTTCCTTCAATACATCTTGGTTAACGTAGCTCGACCGACCGGCGTTTGCCTTCATACTTTTGGTATCTTCAGCGCCGTTAGCAGCAGCCTTGGCGGCTTCAGTCGCGACTTCCATGGTTGACTTTTTCGACATGAACGTGACAGAAGCCATCGTCATCGCCGGTACGAGCGCGTCGAGCATGGTTCTATCGCCCGCACTCGCTCCCCCGTATTGTACCATGGCATGGACGCCCGTGGAAAATCCGACAAGAACGAGCTCGCAGCTCGGGGGTTTGCCCTTGGCCATCTTTGTCAGCTTATCCGCCGCGGCGGTGAAAAATATATCATACAAGACACCGCTCGTGCCACCCATGTTCTTACGAATCGTATTCCCGATCGCGCGCGCCAATAAACCAACGTCATCGAGTGGGTATGTGTCGACATCCTTCATCAAAGCTTCTGCGCCTTTGCGAATCGTCGTTCCGCAGTCGCCATCGCCAACAGCCAAGTCGTACTTAGTGAGATCCCCTTCGATCGCGATCAGCTCTTTCGCGATTCGCTGGATGACTTTCATCGCCATGACTCCCTCCGCCGTTTTCGGCGGGCCTTGGGCGGTGATATCGCTCTCCTGCGCGCTCGTCTCTGGGGCGTTCACGGTGAGAAGCGTCGCCGGAGTGAGCTGTGCCGTTTTCGGCCACGCGGAGCACGAGCACGGCGCATTGAGGCGCTCGACTCGCGTGGCATCGTCGAGAGCGCACACCGTTAGACTAAACCCATTCATGTCGATCGCAGACATGAAAGTTCCGACGTACGCGTGCGTGATGGTTATGTTTCTCGTACCGACCAACCACGCAAACGCGGCGCGAGCGGCGATGTACAGCTCCATCAGAGGCGTCGCACCGAGGGAGTTGACCATGAGCGCCACTTTAGAACCTTCTGGGAGCTTGGAAAGCTTTTCATTTTGCGCGAAAATATTAGTCAAGAGCGTGCCGACGATTTCATCGGCGTTCGTCACCTCGGCCGTCGAGGCGCCCGGTTCGCCGTGGATACCGAGTCCGAGTTCCATCGTACCCTCCGCGATCTCTCGCGCGACACCGGTCGATCCAGGTAACGTGCACGCCTGTAACGCCACACCCATGGTACCGACGCTCTCGACGCACGCCTTCGTCTCTTCGACGACTTCCTGCAGAGATTTTCCGGCGGCGGCCGCGGCGCCCGCCACTTTATGCGCGAATAACGTTCCTGCCAAACCTCGTCGACCCGCGATGCCAACCTTATCGCTCGCCAACGCGCAATCATCGTTCACGATCACCATCTCCACCTTGTGTCCCTCCAACTTGGCTCTCTCCGCCGCTAAACCAAAGTTGAGACGGTCGCCCGTGTAATTCATCACCACCAACACCGCGCCCGCTTTTCCGGCTGTCGCCCGAATCGCGCTGAGCACCGCCTCGACGCTCGGACTCGCGTACACGTTCCCACACACCGCTGCGGTGAGCATGCCCTCGCCGAGATATCCAGCCATCGCGGGTTCGTGGCCGGAACCACCGCCAGAGATGACAGCCACCGTTTCGTCGCGATCTCTCGGTTGGTACACCAAGACGTTTTGGTCGGCGATGCGCGCGATGTAGGGCGTCGAGAGACACACGCCGTCGAGCATCTCCGCGACGGCGTGATCCGGAACGTTGAGAAACTTCTTGGAGGACATGGCGCTGATGGCGAACACGTCTCGAAGTGCCGAATAGGACGCCGTCGCGTCCAGAAACGACGCGTCGGGTTGAGTCGATGCGGATGGATCGCGGCGCGTGTCGAGACGCGTCGGCTTGAGTCGATACGTTGGTGATGAAGTGTGTTTATTAAAACGTTCGGTCGCACGTCGCACATCATTGCGATGATGGCGTCGTCCATCCCGAGTCGGACGACTGCGGACTTACTCGGCGGTTTCCTTCTCCTTGGCTCCTTCCTGCATGTACTTGTCCAGGTCGGCGTCCATGTTCGCCGCAGCCGCGGAAGCCTTGTTCGGGCAGTCTCTGGCAAAGTGGCCCTCCTCCTTGCAGATTCTGCACGTGTTGTCCGGAGGCAAAGAGCAGTCCTTGGCGAAGTGCCCGAGCTCGCCGCAGCGGTGGCACTTGTCGTCCGCCTTGGCCTGGCGACCGCGCTCGTTCTCCGGTCTCGTGTCCGGTTGTGAGCACGAGCTTGCCCAGTGACCCTTTTCACCGCAGCGGTTGCACACGTCGTCGGAACCCGGTTGCTTCTTCTCGCGTCTTGGTCCGTTGTCGTACCCTCGGCTCGCGCCTCTGTCCCGGCACTCCCGCGCGAAGTGTCCGAATCGTCCACAAATTCTGCACGAACCATCGTTACCACCCGGTCGCACACCACCCATCGCCATCACTGGCGACGGACAAGAGCGCGCGTAGTGTCCCAATCCTCCGCACCTCGAGCATCGGTCACCCGGTCGCGGTCCGACTCTCGGGGCAAAGTTTCTCCTCTCCCCCGGTCCTCGCGTGTCCGGCAGCGAGCACTCGCCCGCCCAGTGACCGATCTGTCCGCATCGATTGCATCGATCGGTCCCGCGATTCATCCCCGCACCGCCTCCCTGCGGACAGTTTCTCGCGTAGTGTCCCGGCTGTCCACAATTCCGGCACGTATCGTTCGCGCCCGCCCCCGCGTACGGGGCGTACGACCGTCCCGCGCCCGCCCCCGCGTCATCATCCATCCATTTCCCCATGTCTCTCCGCGCGCTTCACACGCTCGGACGACGTCGACACGCCGCACGGTGCCGTCGAATGCGTCGAGATCATCCTTTGCCCTATCCCTCGCGATCTTTTCTTTCATCCTCCCGCGCAGGGCGAACGTCAATCGATCGATCATTCGTCAGACGACGGCGCGCTCGGCATGCGCGTCGGGTCGATGCGCGCGCGCGTCGAGCGTACATCTCGGGCGTCGCCTCGCGCGCGTCGTGCGGTCGAGACGCGCGCCGCGAGAGGCGCCAAACGCGTCGACTGGATGCACGCCCCGGTCTCGTGGCTCGAGCGCGTCGTCGTCGTCCCGGCTTCGGAGGCGTCGGTGGTGCGCGAGGGGAGATATTGCGATTGGACGCTGGACGCGAGGGATGCGTTGGAGGTGTACGCGTATCGCGGTGGGTTGGTGACGTGCGCGATGGCGTGCGTGGGCGCGGCGGCGGCGCACGCGGCGGGACGGTTTCAAGTCGCCGAGTACGCGGCGACGTGCGCGGACGTGGCGTTGGGGGCGTCGTTGGCGCTCGTGCACGTGTACGTGAAACCGATCAAGGATTCCATGCGCGCGCTCTGGGCGGTCGGGTCTCTGGGCGTGGCGTGGATCGCGGTGTTCGGCGACGCGCCGTTGACGGAGTACGTGTGCGCGCATCGCGAATCGATGCTCGCGGTGGGATGGACCTTTGCCGCGTTTACGGGATTGGCGTTCAAGGAGGGCATGTGTTACGGAAAGGCGGAGGCAGGCGCGTTGTTTTTCGCCGTGCCCATCATGTGTCTGAGTCATCTGTTCGGTGCGAGCGAGGACGCGCGCGCGACGGCGCTCGCGGTGAACTTGGCGTTGCTCTCGGTTTTCGCGGCGCGTAAATTTACGCAAGAGTTACACGCTGACGTCGGCGATAAGAGCGTCTTCATGTTCCAAGCGATGTCGGAAGCCGAACGCGAGGTGTTCTTGGCCGAGGCGCGGGCGTCGGGGAGAGATGTGTGGGATTGATTGATTGATTTGATTGATAGATGTTTTGCTGATTTTTTTGGTTTGTATTTGTACAAGTAGCGCGCCTAATCCGAATCCGAGTCGTCGCTCGAGTCTGCCTCGTCCGAGTCGTCGCTTGAGTCGTCCGAGTCATCGTCGGATTCATCTGAATCGTCTGAATCATCGCTGCCCGTGTAACTACTCGAATCGCTGTCGCTGTCGCTATCGCTCTCGTCACTCGAACTGTAAAAGCCGCTCGATCCGAGACCGTTCGTCTTTCCGTTGTGCAGAGCGATGGCGGAGGCACCCTCTCTGCCGGAACTACCCGCAAAGTATTGCTCGCGCACGTTCGTGGGCGGTTGCACCTTGGGATGCACAGGCATCGGCGTGTACCCCGGAGCGACGTGTTCCATGAAGTGCGAGAGTGATCCCAAGACGTGCTCGCACGTCTGCGTCGCCGGCGACGGAATCTTCGGCTCTGGCTTGGAGCACAGCACGATCGGGTCACCGAACTGCTTGACCGTGCTCGGTTTGCCGTCCACGGGGAACAGGGCGCGGAAAACGCGGATGCGATCGCGCATGTCCACGGATGGATCGGCGGCACCGAGCGCGAACACCACCTTTAACATCGAAGAGATGCGCATGGGATCTTGCACGTACATCTTGCAGCAAGTATTGACGATTTGCTGCTTGGTCATCTCATGCTCGTCGACGAATCCCTTCACGACGTGACGCATCATCTCCACCGAGAGCTTGAAGAACTTCTCGCGGAGTTCCTTGTCCGAAGCCTTGATGTTCTCCGTGTCGCCGTCGAAGAGCTCCCCGCCCGCGAGCCAAATCACCGCCGCGCGCGCCTCAGGAGCGATGAGCTGATCCAGGCGACGCATCAATCTCATGACGACAACAATGTGTTCCTTGGGATCCTGCTGCACCAAGGCGCGAATGACGACCACCGCCTCCGACGCCACCTTGGGACTCGGGTGAAGCGAAAGCTCGAGAAGCGAGCGAATGCACACGGATGCAATCTGCGGCATGATCGCAGCGCATCGTCCGATGGCTCGAATGGTGAGCGCCACGAAGTCGTGGTTGGATGAACGCAAATACGCTTGAAGCTCTCGCAATAATAACGGGGCGTTCTCACTCGTCACGACGTGCGTGAGAACCTCGAGCTTCAACGCGCGAACGTCGAGCGGGTCTCGCGGACTCACAAAGAAGGCCGCAAAGTGAGGTTGGAAAAGCAAGGGTTGCGTCGTCACCATGGTACAGATGTTCTTGACGACGATGTGTTGTACCTCGGGTTTACTGTGCGCCGCGAAGACAAGCGCGCGGACAACCTTGGGTAAATCCGCCACCGGGCTCAGGTAAAAGTGCAACGCCGCGACAGCCATGACGACGCCAGAGTTTTGCGACTGCAAAAGCGGTCTCGTGCATCGCAACAACAGGCGATGATCTTCGTCCATCCAACCAGGACCTCGGTTATCCGCGGTGGCACCGCCGCCCTTGCCCGACTTCTTGGGCTTTTTCTCCTCGTCGCTGTCGTCGCTATCATCGTCCGAATCCTCTTCCGACTCCGACTCCGAGTAGAACGCCGCGCTGCTCGCCACGATGGATTGAATGCCGGCGTTCGATGAATCGTGGTACGACGGTTCGTTCGATGGAAGCGCGAGGTCGAGCTTCTTGTCGTCCTGCGCCGCCGCCGCCGCGATTTCGCGCGCGTGCGCGTCGGGAGCTAAGAACTGCGATCTGGCGTACCGCAACAGTACCTCGCTCAACAGAATTTGTCCCCACTCGTCCATGTCGACCAACATTCGACAAATCTTGCGGTAGTGTCGATGCAACAAATCAATCCTATTCGGGCAAACCTCCGTGAACGCGGCCACCGCGGAGGACAACACAAACGGCGTGCTATCTCGAAGCATCGTCTCGATGATCTCAATCAACTCGTCTTGCCGCGTGTTATCCATTCTGAAAATCTTCGGAATCGCGTGCGCCGCCGCTTTACGCACGTACGGGCTCGGATCCACCGCACACTTTCTCGCCGCTAATATCACCACCGGCACGATGACTTGAATGCGTATGCTCGACATGACTCGCAGCGCCAGCGCTCGCACTCTCGGATTTGGGTGCGCCAAATCCTTCTGAAACGAGTTAATAGACAACAACGCCTCCTCAGGTTTCTGATCCGCCGTGCGCACTAAAAACATGTACACCAACACCTTCACCTCGAACGATTCGCTCACGATGTTACACACCACCGACGGAAAAAAAACGCTCACGTCTCGCCCCGTGGCGAGAAGACCGACGAGTCTCTTGAGCGCCTCGAGTTTTTCCCTCGTATTCGACGAACGAAGCTTCCCATCGAGCTCGCGCTGCTCCTCGGCGATCTACACGCGCGCGCCACGATGTATCACGCGTCAGTCACGCACACCTCCTCGCGGTCTCACGCGTCCTCGCACGAGCGACGACGACGAATGCATCACAATCGCGTCCCGATCGATCGCGCGCATCTCGATGACGATGATTCCGGCGACGTCTCTCTCGCGCGCGTCGTCGCCCTCGCCCGCACCTGCGCGTCATCGACGAACTGTCGATTCCCACTTCCCGGAGGCACGCCCATCGCGCGCGGTTCCGGTGACGCACGCGAGGCGCGATCTGACGCTCGGAATCATCATCGTCATTCATTCAACACCCAGGTGTGTGTGTGTGTGTTATATTGGTACTTTCAAAGTCGCCGCGTGCGCGACGCGCGCTATCCGCGGGCGTCGTCGGCGTGCTAGTGTTCTAACGGATGCGCTCGAACGGTGTCGATGAAACCGCGCGTTTGATGATTGCGTTCGTCGTCGGAAGAGGGACGAACGAAAAGACGAGGCGCGCGTCGACGTCGACGCGGGTTCGCGGGTTCGAGCGCGTAAATTAAAGCTTGGTCGACAACTGGAAGCCGTACTTGTACTTCATCTGCGTCGAGTGACGACGAAAGAAAGCGCGAACGCGCGTCAGTCGATGATGCGAAAAAAATAACGTGCGATCGCGTCGGTGGTGCGAATGTTAATACTATTTATGGCGCATCGCGCACGGAACGCCGCGCGCGCCATCTTCGAGCATTCTTGATGTGGGCGACTCGCGGCAATCATCCGACCAGGAACGGCGCGGCGATTGTTTGACAAGAGCCGCCGAATCGGGTCGCGCGAACCCGACACGAGACGAGACGTGTGTGTGTGTGTCGTGCGTGCGTGCGTACCGTCTTGTCCACTTGCGCGCTGAGCGTCGCCGTCGTCTTCGGGATCAAGTTGCCGAGACTCGCGTGCACGGAGAGCGTCGGGTTGGCCTCGGCCGCCACCGGGTTGGAGACGACGGCTTTGAACGCGTGGCCGTCCATCTTCTTGGAATACCCGATCGTGGCCGTCGCCGCCGTCTTCTTGTACGTCACCTCGGCGCCGATGGTTTGCTTGTTGTCCAACGCAGTCACCGCGCTCGCCTTGAAAGTCTTGAATTGATCCGCCGCCGTCAACGCGTACGTGACGTCGCCTTGCTTGGATTGCGCGGCGACGGCGTACGCCAACGCCGAGCTCTTGACCGTGGCCATGGCCCCGATGGCGACGCCACCGCCGAGCGCATAGCACACGCTCGCATCAGCCTTCGGCGCCGCGTAGTTGGCGACGTCAGCCTTGACACCGAGCGCGCCGGCGACGAGAGAGGCGGACACCTTGAACGACTCGAGGTCTTGCACCGTGCCCCCGACGGAGAGCTTCCCGTTGGGAATCACGGATGGGAAAGACGCCGTCACCTTTGCCTTGGCGTCTTGGTTCAACTCGAGATCAATAACTTGATCGACGATCGTCGCGTTCACCTTCACATCGCCGCTCACGGCTTCGCCCTTTTGCGTGACGGAGCCCGACACCCCCGTGCCGTTCGCCTTCGTGTCGAAGGCGTACTTGTGGTCGTAGTTGAATCCTCCCGTGAGAAGATCTGCGCGCGACAAAAATCGAAAAACACACACAGAGAAGAAACCACTCGTCAATCACCGCTCGTCTCACACCGCGCGCGGGTCGAATCTCGCGCCAACCCTCGCGCTCGCGTCGCTCGCGATCGACGCTCGCCCTCGCGCAGGCGTCAATCGATGATGAAATCGCATTCCCCTCGTCCGCACACCCATCCCTCCACCCCGCGCGTCTCCCCTCGCGCACGCATCACGCACCCTTGGCGCTCTTCGCGATATCACCGTAATACTTCGCCATCTCGTCCCTCGTCTATCGCCCACTATCGATCGAGTCACGCGCGCGCGCAAACAAACGGATCAGTCGGTCGTCTTCGTCGGTCGTCTCTCGTCGTCGTCGTCGTCGTCGCGCGTCGAACGAGCGTCGGCGCGTCGCGCGCGCGGGTCGAGCGGTCGATCGATCGCGCGGTCGCGCGCGCACGCACGTTCGCGCGTCGGAGTATCGCGCGCGCGTCCGCGACACCTCGACGCGTCGGGACGACGTCGAACGCGCGCGATGGGCCGCGCGCGAGGGGGGGGGTCGATGGAGGTTCGTGACTCGCCGCGAGGGTATAGGGGGAGGTGTGCGATGGTCTATGAAGTATTGGTGATGATGTATGTACCGTAAATCCGAGGATTTTAAATGTATGTATCGGTGGTGTTGTGCGCGCGCGTTCGATGCACGAATTCGATGAATGATTGGCCGAGACGACGCGAGACGGTCGCGCGCGGGCGTGACGACGACGACGACGACGACGACGACGACGAGGATTGTGTGCGCGCGCGTATCGCGCGGCGTCGACGGCGCGCTTCGCGCGGGGTCGCGGTGTGGACGCCGACCGCGCGGGGCGTCCGTGACGACGCGGTCGAGGCGGACGAGGACGATGGCGGTCGAGGGCGACGCGGCTGAGAAGCGCACGAGCGTGCCCGGGGGGGACCGAAGGGGAGCAAGGGTGACGGTC
>Ga0181581_10001130_pt1 | contig 20560 bp, 19 predicted proteins | sample 071ome_22_FD_132433 | JGI IMG/M metagenome (GOLD analysis project Ga0181581, IMG submission 132433) | Coastal salt marsh microbial communities from the Groves Creek Marsh, Skidaway Island, Georgia - 071404AT metaG (megahit assembly) | ecosystem: Environmental > Aquatic > Marine > Intertidal... | reverse complement strand
TGCATGTCGAGGCGCGCCGACATGCCGGCCAGAAACGGCACATTCTTCTGATCGGGCATGCTGGCCACCCCGAGGTCGAAGGCACGATGGGTCAGGTCGAGCCCGGCGAGATGACACTTGTCGAGACTGCCGCAGATGCCCGTACCGTCACGCCGCCGCCGGATGCCGACCTCGCCTTTGCGACGCAGACCACCCTGTCGGTGGATGACACGGCGGACATCATCTCGATCCTCCAGTTTCGCTTCCCCGAGATCACCGGCCCGCGCGGTGAGGATATCTGCTATGCCACCACGAACCGGCAGAATGCGGTGAAGCAGATTGCCTCGAAATGCGACATCATGCTGGTGGTCGGGGCCGAGAATTCCTCCAATTCGCAGCGGTTGGTCGAGGTGGCGCTACGCGCTGGCGCGGCCAGCGGCAGGCTTGTCGATGATTGCCGGGCGATAGACTGGGCGGAGATCGACGCGGCGACGCATATCGGGCTGTCTGCCGGTGCCTCGGCACCGGAAAGCCTGATCATGGAGATCATCGACAAGATGCGCGCCCGCTATGACCTGCAACTCGACGAGGACGCGCTGGTCGAGGAAAACCTCACCTTCAAGCTTCCCGCCATTCTGACCGGCGGGGCCTAGTCGCTTCATGGCGGTCTATACGAATGTTGATGATGCGGCGCTTGCCAGCTTTCTCGAGGCCTATGACCTCGGCACCGTGCTCAGCTTGGCCGGCATCGCCGAGGGAGTCGAGAATTCCAACTATCTGTTGCGAACCGACCGCGCGCATTACATCCTGACGCTCTATGAGAAGCGGGTGGAGCGCGCAGACCTGCCTTTCTTCATCGAGGTGATGGAGGTTCTGGCAAAGTCAGGGCTGAACTGCCCGCTGCCGGTGCCGGCCCGTGACGGCTCGATCCTGCAGGAGCTTGCCGGACGGCCATGCGCCGTGTTCACCTTTCTGGACGGCACCTGGAGCCGCTTTCCGAACCGTGAGAAATGCGCCGAACTGGGCCGGACGCTGGCGCATATGCATCTGAACTGCGCGCCGGTCACGCGCCGCCGGCCAAACGCCCTGGGACCAGAGGCCTGGCGGCCGCTTCTCGACTCCATCGGCGACAGGGCGGAGGTGCTTGGCGAAGGCATGAAGGATGCCATCAGGGACCGTCTTGACACCATACTTGACGGCTGGCCGAGCGGATTGCCGACCGGTGTGATCCATGCCGACCTGTTTCCGAACAATGTGCTGTTCATCGGCGACAGGCTGACCGGTGTGATCGATTTCTATTTCGCCTGTGACGACATTCTTGCCTATGACCTCGGCATTTGCATGAATAGCTGGTGTTTCGAGTCCGATGGCAGTTTCAACCTGACGAAATCACGCGCCATGCTGAAGGGATATCAGTCTGTACGCTCCCTCGGCGAGGCCGAGATCGAGGCGATTCCCATCCTCGCCGCCGGCTCGGCAATGCGCTTTTTCCTGACCCGTCTCTATGACTGGATCCACACGCCGGCCGACGCGCTGGTCAGCCCCAAGGACCCGATGGAATATTGGGGCATCCTGCGCTTCCACCAGTCGGTGTCCGGAACAGCAGCATATGGTATTGGACTCTAGGACTGACGGCATGGCGAACCGGGTGACACTCCATACTGACGGATCATGCCTCAACAACCCCGGCCCCGGCGGCTGGGCGGCGGTCCTGCAATGGCGCGACGAGGAGCGTGAACTCAGCGGCGCCATGCCCGATACGACGAACAACCGCATGGAACTTCAGGCCGCCATCGAGGGGTTGAACGCGCTGAAGCGCCCGATGGAAATCGATCTTCACACCGACAGCAAATATGTCATGCAGGGCGTGACCGACTGGATGCCGCGCTGGAAGGCCAACGGATGGCGCACCGCTGCGAAGAAGCCGGTGATGAATCAGGATCTGTGGCAGGAACTAGATACGGCGCTGCAACGGCACCGGGTCACATGGCACTGGGTCAAGGGGCATGCCGGCAATGCGTTGAACGAGCGGTGCGACCTGCTGGCCCGCGCCGCCGCCACCGAACTTGCCGCCACCGAAGGGTTTGCCGGCAGCAACGACTAGAGCTGCGTCAGCACATGCGCCGGGCTGGACACCTCATAGGCGCCAACCTCTTCCATCATGATCCCGGTGAGAACACCGTCATCAATGATCATCGCGCAACGCGTCGCGCGCTCGCCAAGGATGGCTCCCATATGAACCGCAATCCCCAATGCGCGGGAAAATTCGGCATGCGGGTCGGCAAGCATGTCGATCTTGCCGGCGGTAGCGTGCTGGTCGCCCCAGGCTTTCATCACATGCGCGTCATTCACCGCCAGACAGGCAATCCGGTCCACGCCAGCAGCCTTCAGATCATCCGCCCGGTCAACGAATTCCGGCAGATGCTTGGCCGAACAGGTCGCGGTGAAGGCCCCCGGAAGGGCAAACATCACGGTCCGCCCGGTGGCGAAATAGTCAGCCGATTCATGGGCATCAACGCCGTCTTCGGTCTTGATCTGGAAGGTCGCCTGCGGGATTGGCTGACCGGGTTCGATGGTCATGATATTTGTTCCTGAAAGTCTGTTCTGATTATCGATGCCGGAAACGGCGTCATTCCGTCTATTTGGCGGTCACACCGGCGTTTTCAAGGGCAGTCAGCACCGCCGTGTCACGCAAGAGCTCGGGAAGGATGATCGCCGGCGCGCCACCCGGCCTCAGAATGATGTTGAACGGGATGCCATAACGCCCGTGCGATGCCAGGAAGGCGGCGATATCGGCATCCGGCCTTGTCCAGTCGGCACGAAGCAATGTCAGCCTGTTCACCGCCACCGCCTCTGCCATCACCGATGATACCGGCTTCCGATCAAGCACCAGCGCCTTGTTGGCCTTGCAGGTCACACACCAGTCCGCCGTCACATCGACAAATACCGGCCGCCCGTCGGCAAGGCTCTGCGATACCGCCTGCTCACTCCACACACCCCAGCGCGGATCATCATCTGCCGCGCCCGGCTGCGAAGTGGCGTCAAGCAGCGCCAGCAGCACGCTGCCAAGCCAGATCATCGTTCCCAGAAGCAGCAGCGCGAGGCCGCGTTTCAGCCATGGCATCCAGGGGCCGGGGCGCGGCAGGAAACCGACAAATGACGGCTGCGCCGCCACCGCGATCCAGGGGGCAGCAAGCCCCAGGCCCAGCGCGATGAAAATGCTGAACAGATCCTGCATGCCGCCTGACAGCGCGACCGCGACCGCCGTTCCTACAAACGGCGCCGAACAGGGGGTCGCCAGCACCGTCGCCAGCATGCCGGCCATGAAGTCACCCCGATAGGGATGCGCGGCTCCCTGTCCAAGCCCGGCAAGGCGCTGCGCCGCGCGTGGTATCGGAATCATCACCAGATCCAGAAGGCTGAGCGCGAAGATGCCAAGCATCAGCATCATCACAACGAGAAAGACCGGGTTCTGGAACTGGATGCCCCACCCGACCGTGCCCCCGGCAAGCCGCAACAGCGCCAGTGCGCCGGCAAGACCGACAAAACTCGTCAGGATACCGGCGGCACCGGCAAGAAACCGCAGGCGAAGCTGACGGCGCGGCGCACCCGCGGCATCCAGAACAGCAGCAAGCTTCAGCGCCAGCACCGGCAGCACACAGGGCATCAAATTCAGGATCAGGCCGCCTAGAAACGCCAGCGCGATGATCCGCAAGGACAGGCCCGGCGCATCACCCGCACCTTGCTCCAGGCTCTGTTCCAGGCTCTGTTCCGGGCTGGACGGCATGTTTCCTTGGGCCTCCACCACCACGCGAAATTCCGCCATTTCCGGCGGCGCGCTGATGGTCAGCGTCACAGGCGTGGAATCGAAGACAAGCTTGTCGGCCGGCACCGCCTCGAGGAACAGGCCACCCTCCGATGGTAGCGGTGCCTTGAAGGCGACATCTTCCTGCGCTTCGACAAAGATATCGGCGATTGGCGGCGCACCGTCGGCAAGTTCGAGATACAGCCCGTCCGGCCGCGCCTCGGCACGCACCGGGCGCAATGATGGCCCGCTGGCGCTGATCCCTCTCCCGCTGGCAGCTGGACGTGGCACCATGGCGGTGAATTGCGCCATTGCCTGCGCATGCGGACTGGCCGTCGCGGCACCATCGGGAAGTGCCATCTCCAGCCGGCCACCGAAAGGCACACAGATATCGGAACATACCAGTGCCTCGAGATCGGCGACGAGCTGAAGCGGTGTACCAGCTTCATGACCGCTGAGTTCGAATGGCAGGATCACCGCATTGGCATAACCGAAATTGTCAAAGCCGAAAGCATCAAAGCGCTGTGGCAGTGGCCAGCTGATATGGCCGGCAAGATCGGGGTTCGGGCTTGCCGACAGGTCGATGACCGGCGCGAGCCCGGCCTCACCCGGGGTGCGCCAGTATATTTTCCAGCCGGCGGTAAGGGTGAATTCGATGCCAAGCGGCACTCTGTCCAGATCGCCGGTGGCCCTGACCGCCGAGACAAGCCTTGCCTCGCCGATCTGCGGATCGCCAATCCAGTCCGATTCGGACGCACGCACCGCGCCGGGGGCCGCCATCAGCAAGACCATTGCGGCGATCATCGCGATGATCAGGCCGCTGCTGGCGAGGACGAGGCTGAATGCCTTTGTGTTTCCGGTTTCTGGCAGTGGCATGTGATGCTGGTGACCTGTGCGCGGCACGATGAAGCTTTACCCGACAGGTTGTTCCTGACTAGGGTATGGTATGACGCAACATAGGAAATCAGGTCAACGGGTGCAATCACCACCGCCGGGTGGCAGTGATCAGCATGCGCTGTCCTCGCTGCAGGGGCATCTTCTTGTCGCCAGCCCGCATATCGGCGACGAGCGGTTCGACAAGACCGTCATCCTGATGTGCCATCACGACCCGGACTCGGCAATGGGTCTGGTGATCAACAAGACAGCATCAAGGCTGAATCTGGGTGACCTCTATGAAAAGCTGGATATTGGCCCGGCGCGTTTCTGCGCCGGCAACCCGGTGCATATCGGCGGCCCAGTCGATGGCAATCGCGGATTTGTGCTTCACAGCCAGGACCACATGCTTCCCGAAAGCATGGAGGTCACGCACGAGATCGGCCTGACCGCGAGCATCGATATCCTCCGTGACATTACCGAGGGTGTAGGTCCGGCGCGGTCGATCGTGTCGCTTGGATGCGCCGGGTGGAGCGCCGGACAGCTTGACCGTGAGATGGCCGAGAATGTCTGGCTCAGCATTCCTGCCTCGGCGGAACTTGTGTTCGATCATGACCGGGAAACGCTGTGGGAGCACAGCTTCGGGGCGCTCGGGATCGATCCCGGTTTCTTCGCCGGCACGACAGGCAGCGCCTGATCAGGCCACGCCGCCGGCCAGAATACGGGACAGCGCCTGATTCTCCATGATCGATGATTGCGGGCCAATGGCCGCAATGGCCGGCTGGCCGCCGGCGACAAGATCGCTGGCAACGTTTCGCACCGCCTCGACGTCAACGGCCGCGATCTGCTGCAGCAGCTCGGAATCATCTACCGGTGCGCCAAACAACATGATCTGCCTTGCCAGCGCGTCCCCGCATCCCGAAACGGATTCGCGCGCCATGACCAGCGAGGCGCGGAGCTGCGCCTTCGCCCGGCTGACCTCTTCCTCGCTGGCGCCCGTAGCCAGCTCGGCAAGCTGCTGCGCGGTGACCGTCAGCATTTCATTCGCCCGGTCGGCAGAAGTGCCGGCATAGATGCCGAAATGGCCACTGTCCGAATACATGCTGGCAAAGGAGAATATCGAATAGCAGAGACCGCGTTTCTCGCGCACCTCCTGGAACAGGCGCGAGGACATGCCGCCGCCAAACAGCGTCGACAGAACCATCATCGCGAAGCGGCGGTCATCACGGGCACCGAAGCTCGGCAGGCCGATCACGAGATGCGTCTGTTCAAGATCGCGAACCTCGATATGGCGCCCCCCCTGCCAGGAAGGCGAGAGGCGTTGTGTATCCTCGGCGCTGGCAAGATGGCCGAGCCTTTCTTCGACGCGTTTCACAAAATCATCATGCGCGACCGCACCCGAAGCGGTGACAAGCATCTGCCCGGCACCGTAATGACGCGACATGAAACCACGCAGATTGTCGCGCGAAAAGCCGCTGACACTGTCGATCGAGCCCAGGATGGGGCGGCCAAGCGTATGGTCGCCATATGAGGCGCGGGCAAACATGTCGAACACGATATCATCGGGTGTGTCCTGCGACTGCCCGATTTCCTGGATGATGACACCGCGTTCGCGCTCGATTTCCTCGTCCGGCATCGTCGGCTCGGTCAGAATATCGGCCAGAATGTCGATCCCCATATCCAGATATTCGGGCAGAAGGCGCAGATAATAGGCTGTTTCCTCGCGGCTGGTATGCGCGTTCATATAGCCACCAACATTCTCCACCTCGGTGGCGATGTCGCGCGCGGAGCGCCGCTTTGTACCCTTGAACGCCATATGTTCCAGCATGTGGGCGATGCCCATCTCGCTGTCACGCTCGTCGCGCGCACCGGCATTCACCCAGATCCCGACCGAAAGGCTTTGCGCCTGCGCAAGGCTGCGGCTGGCGACACGCAATCCGCCGGGGAGTGTTGTCAGTTCACCGCGGCTCATACTGTCCTCCGCATACCCAGGATCAGGTCTCGCACGGCGTCGGCATTTGCCGGCGCGTGCTGCATCGCCTCATCGCGCGACATCAGATCGGCAAGATGCGGCGGCAGGGCCGGCTCCTCACCGGTGGCGCGGGTCACGGCCTCCTGGAATTTCGCCGGATGTGCGCAGGCGAGCGCGACCACCGGAACCGCCGGCCCGACAGTGCCATCGGCAACGGCGCGGCGCGCCGCCGAGACACCGACCGCGCTATGCGGGTCGAGCAGCATGCCCTCTGCCGCGCTGGCGGCGATTTCCGCCAGCGTTCCATCATCATCCAGCCGGTAGGCGGCGAAATGATCCCGTGCCGATTGCATGGCCTGTGTCGGCAGGTCGAAACTGTCGGTTTCGGCGAAACGCGCCATGATCGCGGCCACGGCGTCGCCATCCCGCCCCAAAAGTTCAAACAGCAGGCGTTCAAAATTGCTCGACACCTGGATGTCCATCGACGGGCTGAGCGACGGCGTCACCGTTTCGCGCTGCATCGCGCCATCCTCGAAGAAACGCGTCAGGATGTCATTGCGGGTCGAGGCGATGATCAGCCGGTCGATCGGCAGCCCCATCCGCATCGCCACATAGCCGGCAAAGACATTCCCGAAATTACCGGTCGGCACTGCAAAGGCAACCTTCCGGTCGGGCGCGCCAAGCGCCAGCGCTGCCTTGAAATAATAGACGATCTGCGGCATCAGCCGCGCCCAGTTGATCGAATTCACGGCTGACAGGTTGACCTCGTCACGGAAGGCATGATCGTTGAACAGCGTCTTGACGATGGCCTGGCAATTGTCAAAATCACCGGCAACAGCCACCGCGTGCGCGCCCGCCGCGACGACCGAGGTCATCTGGCGCTGCTGCACCGGCGAGACCCGCCCCTCGGGGAACAGGATGAAGATATCAACGGCCTCGCGCCCCTTGAAGGCCTCGAGGGCGGCCGAGCCGGTATCGCCGCTGGTCGCGCCAAGGATCACCGCTTGCCGCCCGGCCGAGCGCAATGCGCGGTCAAAGGCGCGTGACAGGAACTGCATCGCATAATCCTTGAAGGCGATGGTCGGGCCATGGAACAGCTCCATGACATGGATGCGGTCGTTCAGTGGACGAAGCGGTGCAATCTCGGGGTCGGTGAAGCCGGCATAGGCATCGCCGGCCATGGCGGTCAGCTCGGCCTCGTCAATCTCGCCATCGGTGAAGCGCGCCATGATCCGGCCGGCCAGCGCGGCATAGGAAAGGCCGGCCATGTCGCGGATTTCATCGGCGGTGAATTGTGGGTAGCCGGTCGGCAGATACAGGCCGCCATCACGGGCAAGGCCGCTGAGAAGCGCCTGTTCATAACCCAGCGGTCCATCCTGACCCCTTGTGCTGATATAGTTCATCCGCGAGGCTCCTGTTCATCCCTTCCGGCGCCACCGCTACCAAAGCTCAACCGTCCGCGTTGGTGATGGAAGGCGGCATAGACGCCGATCAGCGCGCAGGCAATGCCATACCAGGTGATGGCATAGCCAAGATGCGAGTTGCGAAGGTTGGTTTCAGTCCGCGCCCCGATTGGCAGCGAGATTTTCTCCGATGTCCGCAGCGCCGCCGCATAGATCCCGGTCTCGGCAGCGTCACCAAGTCCGAGATGCGAGACGATCTGCGCCGGCACGAGGGTGAACCAGAAGCCGTTCTCGGGCTCGTTCTCTGGCACGAAATATCCCTTTGTCGCCGGGAAGCGCAGAATGGCAGTGACCGTGGTCTCGCCCTCGATCAGCGAGAAGGTCCGCTTTGTCTTGTCGCGATAGGATTCCGACACCCAGCCGCGGTTGATAAGGATGATCCGTCCATCGGTCAGGGTGAAAGGCGTGACGATGTGAAAGCCGGCATTGCCCTCATAGGTGCGGCCGGTCATGAAGATTTCACGATCATGGTCGAAGCTGCCGGTCAATGACAGGCGGCGGAACTCCATATCCGGCGCGATGCTGCCCACCGGCAGCCCGACAGCGTCGGCCGTAGCGCGGGTTTCGAAATCATGGATCAGCTGGTTCTTCCATTCCAGCCGCTGGACCTGCCAGGTGCCAAGCATAAGCAGGATGATCAGCGCCGGAAGCGTGGCGACAGTTGGCCAGAGGAGCGGACGGAATTTCATCGAACTACCCGTGTTGAAAGTGCTTCTACCTAGCACCAATGAAAAGGGAGCGCCCGTGAAAAGCGCCCCCTCCCCGTGAATTTGTGCGATGCCGACGCGGCGGCACCGGCCTGATTATCCGCCCCACCAATATACGGCGGCGAACAGGAACAGCCAGACAACGTCGACAAAGTGCCAGTACCAGGCAGCAGCCTCGAAGCCGAAATGCTGTTCGGCCGAGAAATGGCCGGCGCGACCCCGGAACCAGCAGACGGCAAGGAAACAGGTGCCGACCAGAACGTGGAAACCGTGGAACCCGGTAGCCATGTAGAAGACCGAGGGATAGATGCCGTCGGTGAAGCCGAACGGGGCATGGCTGTACTCGACGGCCTGCAGGCCGGTGAACAACGCGCCCAGAAGGATCGTGATGCCAAGCCCGTTCATGAAGTCGCGGCGGTTGCCATGCTGCAGCGCGTGGTGCGCCCAGGTAACCGTGCAACCCGACAGCAGCAGCACCAGCGTGTTGATCAGCGGCAGGTCGAACGGGTTGAAGGTCTCGATCCCCTCGGGTGGCCAGACACCCCCCATCGGGAACAGGGCCCGGTCGAAGAAAGCCCAGAAGAAGGCAACAAAGAACATCACCTCGGAGGCGATGAACAGCATCATCCCGTAACGCATGCCTATCTGAACGATCGGGGTGTGGTGCCCCTGATATTCAGCCTCGCGGATGATGTCACGCCACCACATGAACATCGTCGCCAGCACCAGCGCCATGCCGATCGCCAGCACGGTGACGCCATGCGCGACTTCATGCATGAACATGACGCCGCCAATGGCCGCCGTGAAGGCTGCCGCCGCGCCGACGGCAGGCCATGGGCTCGCCTCAACGAGATGATAGGGGTGTTTGTTTGCACCACTCATGTTGGTCTCCTCTCAATCTGGTGCCGCATTGGCGACACCACCTCTCCCTGATCAAGTATCCTCGGCCTTGCCGGTACCCTGCACCGGAAAGAATGTATAGGACAAGATGATTTCGCCGACATCACTTGTATTGCTGTCGGCGACGATCTCCGGATCGATGTAGAAACGCACCGGCATCAGCACCGACTCGCCCGGTTGCAGCGTCTGCTCGATAAAGCAGAAGCAATCGATCTTCATGAAATGCGGTCCAGCCTTGACTGGCGTAACATTATAGGTCGAGGTGCCGGTCGACGGCGCGTCGCCAAGATTCGTCGCGCGGTAATTGATCACCACCTCTTCACCCGGATTCAGCGTCACCGGCGCATCAACAGCCTCGAAGCGCCAGTTCAGGTCGCGGCTTATATTGGCATCAAAGCGCACCTTCACCGGATGGTCCGGCACCACGGTCTCGGCCTGTGCCAGCGCTACCTGCGTCGTGCCACCATAGCCGGTCACCTGACAGAAAAGCTGATACAGCGGCACCGAGGCATAGGCAAGGCCGACCATGCCACTGACGACAATCGCCAGAATAACCAGCAACCGGCGGTTGCCATCCTGCGGCGGTGCGGCGGGAGTGATGGCCGGGCCGTTCATCCGGCACCTCCCATCCTGACAATGGTCAGCACGAAAAACAGCACGCAAAGCCCGGCAATGGCGCCAAGCAGCGCGCGGTTACGGGTGCGGCGCATCTGCACCATCTCGTCCGCGGTTCTAGGTTGCTGCCGTTCAGCCATTACAGCACCGCCAGGACGCCGCTCGTGACCAGAAGTCGGTCAATGACCAGACCAAGGAAGAGCAGGAACAAATAGAGGATCGAAAAGGCGAAAAGACGCTTTGCCGCGGCATCGTCAGGCTGCCGGTACAACACCCATGACAGGCGGATGAAATTGAGACCAAGCGCCGCGACGACAACGCCATATGCCATCGAGGTCATGCCGATGACGGCCGGGGCCAGCGCCAGCGGGGCCAGAAGAACAGCGTAGATCAGGATCTGTCGGCGGGTTTCCGTCTCGCCGGCAACCACCGGCATCATCGGTACATTGGCGCGCAGATAATCATCATTGCGGAACAGCGCCAGCGCCCAGAAATGCGGCGGCGTCCACATGAAGATGACAGCAAACAGGATCAGCGGTTCAACCGACAGCCCACCGGTCACGGCGGCCCAGCCGATCACCGGCGGCAGCGCACCGGCAGCCCCGCCAATGACGATATTCTGCGGCGTGCTGCGCTTCAGCCAGATGGTGTAGACAACACCATAGAAGAAAATCGTGAAGGCAAGCAGGCCGGCGGCAAGCCAGTTCGAGGCCAGCCCCAGCAGCAGCACCGAAAGTGTCGAGATGACAAGCCCGAAGCTCAGCGCCTCGGCAGGCTCCACCGCGCCCGAGGGCACCGGCCGGCCGCGCGTGCGTTCCATCACCGCGTCGATGTCACGGTCATACCACTGGTTGATCGCCCCGGATGCACCGGCGCCGGCGGCAATGGCGAACAGCGAGATGACGAACAGCAGCGGGTGCATGTCGGCGGGGGCCAGAAACATCCCCACAAAGCCGGTGAAGATGACAAGGCTCATCACCCGTGGCTTCAGAAGCTGCCAGAAATCAGCGACCGACGGGCCATAAAGCCCGTCGGTCGTCGCGTTTGCGTTCTGGTTAGATGTAAGTGCCATCGGCTCCAGCCAGATAGGGTTGATCGGTCACAGCGGCCCTACTTGACCTTCGGCAGTTCGTCGAAGGTGTGGTAAGGCGGCGGCGAGGATACCTGCCATTCAAGTGTCGTCGCGCCTTCACCATACGGGTTGTCAGCCGCACGGCGCCTGGCGATAAACGCCTCGGCAATGACGACAAGGAACAGGATCGCGCCGGCGGCTCCGATATAGGAACCGATGGAAGCAACCATGTTCCAGCCGGCGAAGGCATCAGGATAGTCGATATAGCGACGCGGCATGCCTGCCAGCCCCAGGAAATGCATCGGGAAGAAGGTCAGGTTGACACCGACGAAAGTCACCCAGAAATGCAGCTTGCCGAGCCATTCGGAATACTCATAGCCGGTCATCTTCGAGAACCAGTAATAGAACCCGGCGAACAAACCGAACACCGCGCCAAGCGACAGCACATAGTGGAAGTGCGCGATCACATAATAGGTGTTGTGAAGCACCACATCGAGGCCGGCATTCGACAGCACCACGCCGGTGACACCACCGACCGTGAACAGGAAGATGAAGCCGATGGCCCAGAGCATCGGGACACGGAAGGTGATCGACCCCCCCCACATCGTTGCGATCCAGGAGAAGATCTTCACACCTGTCGGCACCGCGATGACCATCGTCGCCGCGGTGAAATAGGCGCGGGTATCGACGCTCAGCCCGACCGTATACATGTGGTGCGCCCAGACGATAAAGCCGATGAAACCGATCGCCACCATCGCATAGGCCATGCCGAGATAGCCGAAGACCGGCTTCTTCGAGAAGGTCGAGATGATATGGCTGACGATGCCGAACGCCGGCAGGATCATGATATAGACCTCGGGATGTCCGAAGAACCAGAACAGGTGAAGGAACAGGATCGGGTCACCGCCGCCTTCCGGAATAAAGAAAGTGGTGCCGAAATTCCGGTCGGTCAGCAGCATCGTGATCGCGCCGGCAAGAACCGGAACAGCGAGCAGCAGCAGGAAGGCGGTGACAAGCATCGCCCACACGAACAGCGGCATCTTGTGAAGCGTCATGCCGGGTGTGCGCATGTTGAAGATCGTGGTGATGAAGTTAGCCGCGCCGAGGATCGATGACACGCCAGCGAGGTGAAGCGAGAAGATCGCCAGATCCATCGACATGCCGGGCGTCCCCGAACTTGACGAGAGCGGCGGGTAGATTGTCCAGCCGACACCGGCACCACCATCCATCACCGCCGACAGCAGCAGCAGGATGAAGGACGGCGGCAGCAGCCAGAAGGAAATGTTGTTCATCCGCGGAAACGCCATGTCGGGCGCGCCGATCATGATCGGCACAAACCAGTTGCCGAAGCCGCCAATGAGACCCGGCATCACCACGAAGAAGACCATGATCAGGCCATGCGCGGTGGTGAAGACGTTCCAGACGTGACCGTCGGCCATGTACTGGACACCGGGTTCCATCAGTTCCATACGCATGTAGATCGACATGCCACCGCCGATGAAGGCGGCAAGGATGGCGAACACGATATACATCGTGCCGATATCCTTGTGGTTGGTCGAATACAGCCAGCGGCGCACGAAGCTTGTCGGCGCGCCATGGTCAGCGTGGGCGTGAGCACTCATTATCGTTTCCTCTGCGCTAACGTATCTAGTTGGCCGATGCCAGGACCAGCGGACCAGATGATCCTGTGTCCGGGCTGTCGACCGGTGACGGCGTGTTCATCGCGAACTCCTCGCGGGCGGATTTCAGCCATTCCTGATATTCCGCTTCGGGAAGGGCACGTACTTCGATCGGCATGTAGGCGTGGTTGACGCCGCAGATCTGGTTGCACTGCCCGTAATAGGTCTGCTTGCCGGCCGGCACATCGATCCAGACCTCGTTGGTGCGGCCGATGAAGGCATAGACCTGCACGGCAAGCGCCGGCACAAAATAGGAATGCATGACGTCATTGCCGGTGACCAGCAGCTTCACGCGGGTATTTTCCGGCACCACCATCGGATAGTCGACGGAGAGCAGGCGGATCTGCCCCTCCTGAAGGTCTTCCTCATCGACAAGATAGCTGTCGAAGGAGATGCCCTCATCCGGATATTCGTAATTCCAGTACCACTGATTGCCAGTGACCTTGATCACCATGTCGGTATCGGCCGTCCGGTCGAGATAATAGAGCAACCGGAAAGACGGCACCGCGATCCCGACAAGGATCACCACCGGGATCACCGTCCACAGGATTTCGATCACCGTGTTGTGTGAGGTCCGTGACGGCACCGGATTGGCAGCGGCGCGGAACCGGATGCCGACATAGACAAGCAATCCGAGCACGAACAGCGAGATCAGCGTGATCACGACAAGAAGCAGGTTGTGCAGGTCATCTGCCATCTCGGCGATGGTGCCTGCCGGTGGCTGCAATCCCATCTGCCAGGGCAGTGGCTGCGCGGCCGTTGCCGCACCGGCGACAAGACAGGATGCCACCGCAACCAGCCACGCCGGGTGCAGGATGTTCTTTCGCAGACTTGCCATCACGTCAGATGCAATGGTGGCCATGAATGCCATGGATATCTCCCCCAGATAAAGCGCTTGATCGGAGTTGGCCGGCCAGACAAAAGGACACCGTGCGGCCGACTTTTGATCAAGCCGTTGATAGACCGATTCGACGAAATTTGAAAGCCCTGTGCGGCAGCCTGTCGCTATAAATGCGAAATTTTTTATACGTCGGCCAATCGGCGCTTTCCGCAGACCACGCCGCGCCCCTCCGGCGCGTGTCATGACGCTTGAAATCCACTGGCCAGAGCCCCATTCTCTCGGGGTACCAGCACGCCTTTTCGCACGCCGGAACATCGCCGTCGGGGCAGCCCGAAAACACCGCATGCCGAGAAGGCAAGGCCGAGGAGACACCATGGACCATTTGCACACCACAGACGCGATCTTTTTTGACAATACCGCGCTTGACCGCGACCGCGCCGAGGCCATCGTGCGCGACGCGCTTGTCGATGCCGATGACGGCGAATTGTTCCTCGAGATGCGGCATTCCGAAATGCTGGCCTTCGATGACGGCCGGCTGAAGGCGGCCAGCTATGACCAGACAAGCGGCTTTGGCCTGCGCGCCATCGCCGGTGAGGCACATGGCTATGCGCATGCCGGCGAGCTGAGCGAGGCCGCGCTGAGGCGCGCCGCCGACAGCGTGTCCGCCGTTACCCGTGGCCATACAGGGACACATGCCGCACCCCCGATATCGGCAAGCAACCGGCCGCTCTATAGCGATGGCAACCCGCTATCCGGCACGCCGTTCGAGGACAAGGTCGCCCTATTGCAGGAGATCGACGCCTTTGCCCGCGCCGCCGACCCGCGTGTTGTCCAGGTCAGCGCGTCGCTCGCCGGGTCATGGCAGGCGGTCCAGATCATCCGCGCCGACGGGCATCGCGCCGCCGACATCAGGCCGCTTGTCAGGCTGAATGTCTCGGTTGTGGTGGCACAGGATGGCCGCATGGAATCGGGCTCGTCGGGCGCCGGTGGCCGGGTGATGTTCGACAGCTACATGACCCCCGAAATCTGGCAGTCACAGGTCCATGAGGCGCTGCGAATCGCGACGCTGAACCTTGCTTCGGTTGCAACACCGGCAGGCGAGATGGAGGTTGTTCTCGGTGCCGGCTGGCCCGGCGTGATGCTTCATGAGGCGGTTGGCCACGGGCTGGAAGGCGATTTCAACCGCAAGGGCACCTCGATCTTCAGCGGCCGTGTCGGCGAACAGGTCGCCGCCAAGGATGTGACTGTCATTGATGACGGCACCATGCAGGACCGGCGCGGGTCGATCACCATTGATGACGAAGGCACGCAGTCGCGCCGCAATGTGCTGATCGAGAACGGCATCCTTCGTGGCTATATGCAGGACCGCCAGAACGCCCGCCTGATGGGGGTAGAAGCCACCGGCAACGGCCGCCGGCAATCGCATGAGCACGCCCCGATGCCCCGTATGACAAACACATTCATGGAAAATGGTCCGCATGACCCGGACGAGATCGTCGCCTCGATGAAGAAGGGGATCTATGCGGTCAATTTCGGTGGCGGGCAGGTCGACATCACCTCCGGCAAGTTCGTTTTCGCCGCGTCCGAGGCCTATCTGGTGGAGAATGGCAGAATCGGCGCGCCGGTGAAGGGCGCCACCCTGATCGGCAACGGCCCCGACGCGATGTCGAAGATCAGCATGGTCGGCAATGACATGGCGCTTGATGACGGGGTCGGCACCTGCGGCAAGGCCGGGCAGAGCGTCCCGGTCGGCGTTGGCCAACCAACCGTGAAGATGGGCGGCATCACCGTCGGCGGTACGGAAGCCGCCTAGAGCAGGCCGCCTGAATGACGCGCCCGGCGGGTCATCTGTCGTCCGCTGGCCCCTCAACTGGCCCCTCAACTGGCCTGACAAGGAATGGCAGGATGGCCAGCATGGCGAACATGACCAGCGCACCAAAGCTGAACGGGTACGATGTGCCGCCAAGGTCATAGAGCGGCCCGGCAACAACAAGGCCGATCACCTGCCCGAGCGAGCCGAACCCCTGGACAACGCCAAGCGAGCCGCCACGCGAGGACCGGCCCGCCACTTTGCTGGCAATGCTGCTCAGCGCCGGTGAGGCGACGGCGAACCCGAAACAGATCGCGGTCGTGGCGAGCAGTGTCTGCACAAGCGGCCAGGCATTGCCCGGCAGCAGCCCCGCCACCGCCAGCACGGTCAGGATCTGGCCACTTGCCAGCAACACGCCGCCAAGCCCCATCGCACCGATCTCGCCGAACCTGACGACGATGTGGCGGATCAGCACCGCCTGCACAATGACAATGCAGACGCCGATATAGGTGAAAAGCCAGCCGGTTTCACGGGCACCGAACCCGAGATAGTCACGTAGCACCAGGACAAAGGATGCCTCGACTTGGGCAAAGGCGAGATTGAGCACCAGCGCCACCGCAGCATAGAGCGCCAGCGGCGAGCGGACCAGCACCGCCATCCGTGCGATCAGCCCGGCCCTTTCATCATCCGGCACGATCCGCCCGTCCGGCGGTGCTTTCAGGCGCGTGGTGAGGACCAGCGCCAGCAGCGAAAACCCGGCCGCGAGAAGAAATGGCGTCTGGTGAAGCGGGCCGCTGCCGATATTGCTGAGCAACCCGCCAAGCGCCGGCCCGGCAACAAAACCGACACCGATGGCGGCGCCGAGCAATCCCATATACTGGGCGCGTTTCTCGTCTGTCGTGCGGTCGGCGATCATCGCCTGGATGACGCCGGTATTGCCCGAGGCGAACCCGGCAATGATCCGGGCGGCGAACATCGACAGGATATCGCTCGACATTGCGAACCACAGATGCGCCACCGCGCTGATCGCCAGCGAGAGAAACAGCACCCGCCGGCGGCCATAATGGTCCGACAGTCTGCCGAGGATCGGATTGGCCACGAACATCGCCAGCGCGAACGAGGCCAGAAGCATCGTCATCACACTTGCCGGCAGGCCAAGCATCTCGATCACGGTATAGGGAAGGACCGGAATGAGGGCGCCAACGCCAATGAAATTTATTCCCACGATGAGCAGGAGTACCGGCATCCTTGCCCCTTTACGATCCAGCGCGCCCGTTTGTGGTCACGATCCCCGTATGTCGGGGGTGGCCATACATCATGAATATCTTTCGGCTTCGAAAATCCGCGCGAGATCGCCATCCCATGAATCGCGATACAGCCGCAGCAGCCGTTCGGCCGGCGTCTCGCCGCTCGCCAGCGCGTTGCGGAGCGGCGCCAGATATCCGGTCTCGTCACCACCGCTGTCATCAATGCGGGCGCGGCGTCGCAGGCCCGCCGATGCCAGCTCGACAAGCCTTGCCGCCAGGTCATGAACATCACGGCCACCAAGCTGGCCACGAAGTCCGTCCCGCGCCACCGACAGCCGCGCCGCCATCACATCATCGGCACCTAGCGGGGCGGCCAGCGCTGTCGCTTCTTCAAGAGCCTCTTCATCATAGAGGAGACCGACCCAGAAGGCCGGCAAGGCGCAGATATTGCCCCAGGCACCGCCATCGGCACCGCGCATCTCGAGAAACCGCTTCAGCCGCACCTCGGGAAAGGCGGTGGTGATATGATCCTGGAAATCGGCCATGCTTGGCATCTGGCCCTCAAATCCGGTCAGCATGCCATCCATGAAATCACGGAATGAGCGGCCGGCGACATCGATGTAATCATCGCCGCGATGCAGGAAATACATCGGCACATCAAGGATATAGTCAATCCACTGTTCATAGCCGAAATAGTCGTCGAAGACACATGCCGGCACGCCGCTACGGGCGGCATCGGTATCGGTCCAGGCCTGTGCCCGCGTCGACAGCCAGCCCGATGGCGCGCCATCCTTGAAGGGCGAGTTCGCGAACAGCGCGGTCGCCACCGGCTGCAGCGCCAGCGAGGTGCGGAATTTCTGCCGCATATCGGCCTCGTCGGAAAAATCGAGATTCACCTGCACCGTGCAGGTGCGCAGCATCATGTCGAGGCCAAGCGTGCCGACCTTCGGCATATGCCGGCTCATGATGCGGTACCGCCCCTTCGGCATGAAGCCGATATCCTCGCGCCGCGCCGTCGGGTGATAGCCGATGCCGAGCATACCGATATCAAGTGGCGCCGCCGCCGCCTGCATATGGCGCAGATGACGGCCGGTCTCGTTACAGGTCTGGTGAATGTCATCGAGCGGCGCGCCGGACAATTCAAGCTGGCCGCCAGGCTCCAGCGTCACCGCACCCCCGTCGGAATCGATGATACCGATGATATTGCCCTTTTCCATGATCGGTTCGGCACCCGGTCCAAGCTCGGTCAACAGCCGCCCGAGCAGCGCGCCGATGCCGGCCTCGCCCTCATAGGCGACCGGTGCCAGATCATGCCTGTGGAACAGGAATTTTTCGTGTTCGGTGCCGATCTTCTGTTCGCCGACGGGGGTTTCGCCGTCGGCAATCCAGGCGATCATCTGCCCGACATCTACGGGTTCGTCGTGGTGGTCATGCGTCAAGGCGGTTACATTCCCTGCGTGACGCCCCGCAAATTGCGGCCCGGGGCGTCGGACTGATGGTGGGGGGCCGGCCGGGCCGGTTCGGGATGCCCGGCATCAGGTCCAGTCTCCACACACCGATTGAAAACAGGCAAGGGCCGCAATGGCCGCCGTATCGGCGCGCAATATGCGCGGCCCGAGCGAAAGTTTCAAACTATTTTGACGGCCCGAGATCATCATCCGTTCATCCTCGGAAAACCCGCCTTCCGGGCCGATGACAATCGCCGCCTTCGCGACCGGTGCCGCTTCCGTCAGCACGCGAACGGCATTCATCTCGCCAGCCCCGGCGCTGGTTTCGTCGCAAAAAATGATATGACGGCCCGCCTCGCAGGCATCAAGTGCCGCGGCAAGCCCGGTAAAGGGCATGATCTCGGCGATATCCAGCCTTTCAGTCTGTTCGGCCGCCTCGATGGCGTTGGCCAGCATGCGCTCATCATTCACCCGAGACACCTGGCAATGATCGGTGCGGACCGGCCAGATGCGGCTGCATCCCATCTCGGACGCCTTCTGCGCGATGAAATCAAGCCGTGCCTTCTTCACCGGTGCGAACAGCAGCCACAGGTCCGGGCTCGATGCCTGCCGGCGCGTCTCCTGCCGCACCATGAGCTCGCAATCGCGCCGTCCCCCACGTTTTACCTCGGCCTGCCATTCACCGTCACGGCCATTGAAGACCAGCACGGAATCACCATCGCGGCAGCGCATCACATTCAGCAGATAATGCTGCTGCTCGCGTGACGGCTGGAAAGAGGTACCGGCGGCAAGTTCGTCGGGGACGAACAATCGGGCCCTGGCGGCTGGTGCGTTCATTTGACACATTTAGGGCCGCGAGCGCTGCTTTACAAGCCGGCCGCCACCATGCTGGCCGGCTATGCGCAACCGTTAAACTGCGCTAAGGATGATACCTATGAAGGACAGGATCACTCCGGCACCGCACGGCGATAACGCGCCCCGCCACCGGCATACCGACATCGATCCGCGTGGATGGTGGCGACGCCTGCCGCGCCACCTTCATCCCTTTATTCTGGTGGCGCGTTTCGACCGGCCCATCGGGTGGTGGCTGCTGCTGTCGCCGGGGTGGTGGATCATCCCAGCTGCCACCTCCGACACCGGCCAGATGGTCGAACTGATGCTGCTGTTTCTCGTCGGCGCGGTGACGACGCGCGCCGCCGGCTGCGTGATCAACGATCTGTGGGACCGGCGGCTTGACCGGCGCGTCGAGCGCACCTCTGGCCGGCCGCTTGCCGCCGGCACCATGGGGGTTGGCACCGCACTGGCGTTTCTGGCCGTGCTGGGGCTGATCGGGCTTGCTGTATTGGTGCGGCTTCCCGGCGCCGCCATCATCACCGGCATTGCCGCACTTCCCCTTGTCATCCTGTATCCGCTCGCCAAGCGCGTGACCTGGTGGCCGCAGGCCGTTCTCGGCCTGACCTTTTCCTGGGGCGTGCCGCTTGGCTGGGCGGCGGCGGGCATGGGGTCGACACCCGCCTTGCCGCCACCGGCCCTGCTGGCAATCTATCTTGGCAGCGTTGCCTGGGTGTTCGGCTATGACACGATCTATGCGGTTCAGGATATGGCGGATGACCGCACTGTCGGGGTCAAATCCTCGGCATTGGGGCTTGGCAGGCACCTTCAGGCCGGCGTGTCGGCAGCCTATGCCGTCGCCATTCTCGGGCTTGGTTGCGGCTTCTGGCTGCTGATCGGACCGGGGCCATGGCTTGCCGGGCTAGCCTTGATGGCGATTCATCTGCGCTGGCAGCTGCGTCGTCTGCGGGTGGATGATCCGGCCGGCGCGCTGCGACTGTTCCGGTCAAACCGGGATGCCGGGCTGATCCTGACCGCCGGAATGGTGCTGACACATCTGGCCGGCTAGCCCCTAGAGGAAGGCGGCAATATCGTCCGCATCAACCGTCTGTACCTTCCACGGCCCGTCAGCGCTGATGGCCCGCCCGCGAAGATGCTCGTTGACAGCAAGGCGGCAGGATCTGTCATCTGTCACCCGGGCGATGAACCTGTCGCGATCCGTTCCCAGATCAAGATCCGGATCGATACCGGCAACAAAGGCCTGCACCAGCGCCGCCGCCGAATCCTGCGCCAGTGTCGGCAATTGTCGGTTACGGGC
>Ga0181581_10001127_pt1 | contig 20589 bp, 15 predicted proteins | sample 071ome_22_FD_132433 | JGI IMG/M metagenome (GOLD analysis project Ga0181581, IMG submission 132433) | Coastal salt marsh microbial communities from the Groves Creek Marsh, Skidaway Island, Georgia - 071404AT metaG (megahit assembly) | ecosystem: Environmental > Aquatic > Marine > Intertidal... | reverse complement strand
GTTATTTTACGGTTTGCTGGAATGATGATATCGCCAGTTTCTGAATTGGTAACATTAAGAGGTATTTTCTCCCCAAGTAAAATGTTAGACAAGGATTCAGTTAATTGAGCTCTCAGGTCTTCGGTTTGGTTCCTGTAGTCCTCCTTGATTTGTTTCATCTGACGACGGAAGTCCGAGGGGGACAGTTTCTCTTGTTCAGCATCTGATCGGCTGGATACTTTAATATCCATAACAATTCCTTGGGTGCCGGAAGGCACACGGAGTGAGCTGTCTTTCACATCAGCGGCTTTTTCTCCAAAGATGGCCCGTAAAAGTTTTTCCTCAGGAGCTAAATCTGTTTCGCTCTTCGGGGTAATTTTACCGACTAAGATATCACCTGGTTTTACCTCTGCGCCAATTCTAACAATGCCTAAATGATCGAGATTACGTAAAGCCTCTTCCCCTGCATTGGGGATGTCTCTAGTAATTTCTTCAGGCCCTAGCTTCGTGTCTCTGGCAGTTACTTCAAATTCCTCAATATGGATGGATGTGTAGATATCATCTTTAACAATTTTCTCAGAAATCAGGATAGCATCCTCGAAGTTGTAACCTTTCCAAGGCATGAAGGCGACAAGGATGTTTCGGCCAATAGCAAGCTCACCTTGTTGAGTGCTTGCACCATCGGCAAGTGCCTGCCCAAGCTTAACCTTATCTCCCTTACGGACTATAGGTTTTTGGTTGAAGCAGGTGCCCGCATTTGACCTAAGGAATTTTCGCAAATCGTAACAATAAATTCCTCTTTTGTGATCGCTTCTTGGTTCCTTGAGAAACCGTGGGGGAAGTGTGCCATCATCGGAAACCACAATTCGGTTTCCGTCAGCAATTGCAACAATCCCTTCAGATTCAGAAATTGTTACGGTTTTAGAATCCTCTGCTACCTTGCTTTCAATGCCGGTGCCTACAAAAGGAGATTCCGTTTGTAAAAGGGGAACCGCTTGCCGCTGCATGTTCGCACCCATAAGGGCTCGGTTGGCATCGTCATGTTCAATGAAAGGAATCAATCCAGCAGCTACAGAAACCACCTGCTTGGGAGAAACATCCATAAAGTTAATTTCATTGGGATCATACTCCTGTACTTGGTCACGGTAACGGCATGTTGGCCTACCTTTAAGCTTTAATGATTTTGAATCAATTTCGCTGTTTGCTTGAGCAATGATATATTTTTCTTCCTCAAAAGCATTTAAATAAACTACATTTTTGGGATTCTTATCAACCACCCCATCCGTAACTTTATGATACGGGGACTGCAAAAAGCCAAATTGATCTATTTTAGCATAAGTAGAGAGTGTATTGATTAAGCCAATATTTGGACCCTCTGGTGTTTCGATGGGGCAAATACGTCCGTAGTGTGTAGGATGAACATCACGAACTTCAAAGCCAGCACGCTCCCGGTTAAGACCACCGGGCCCAAGTGCAGAAAGCCTCCTCTTATGGGTCATTTCAGCCAAAGGATTAATTTGGTCCATGAACTGACTGAGCTGGCTTCTCGCAAAGAAGTCACGAATAACTGTGGTGAGAGCTTTGGGATTAATGAGTTTACCAGGAGACAAACTTTCTACCCCTTGGTCATATAAGGTCATGCGCTCACGAACGACTCTTTCTGTACGAGCCAAACCACTCCGGCAAACATTTGCCAACAATTCTCCAACGGTTCGGACGCGGCGGTTTCCGAGGTGATCAATATCATCAATCCCCATATCGAAAATTGAACCTGCATCCTCACGAGCCATTTGCTCGTCACTTTTCCCTCTTTTTAAATCTGTTAACTTCCGGGTTGCAGCAACCAAGTCTTCCACAGTTGTGACCCTCACTTCAAGTGGGGTCTCTAAACCAAGCTTAAGGTTAAGCATGTGCCTGCCCACCTTTGCTAAATCATATCTTTTAGAGTCAATAAAGAGACGGTTGATTAATGCCTCGGCATTTGCTTTATGAGGTGGTTCGCCAGGCCTAAGCTTTTTGTAAATTTCTTTGAGGGCTTCCTCTTTGTTTTTGGAAGTGTCTTTCTTGAGACAACGAATAATCGCTCCATCATCCACACTTGTATCAATAGCTCTTAAAGTTTTTTCCCCAGCTTTGGTAAATGTACGGAGGTATGTTTTGGTTAGGGGTTCAAAGGCCTTTGCAAGCACTACACCCTTTGCCCGATCAAACATAGGTTCTACGAGAACATAGTTGGAGACATTTTCCTTATTGATTAAATCTTCTATCGATAAGGTCTCGATGTTGTAAAAAAGATCGATAATTTTTTGGTCAGAGTCTTTATCCTTGGCAGGGTCCCAATCCATTAACGCTCTCAGGAAGGTGGTGATAAGAAATTTTCTACGTCTTCTTCTTCTATCTAGGTAGACATAAAGCAATTCATGTTGATCAAATTGAGCTTCAATCCAGGTTCCGCGGTCAGGAATAATACGAAAGCCATGAAGAATTTTACCGCTGGTGTGGGTTGATTCTTCGAAGCTAACTCCTGGGGACCGATGCAATTGGCTTACCACCACTCGTTCCGCCCCATTTATGATAAAAGAGCCTCTTTCAGTGATAATGGGCAAGTCTCCCATAAAGATTTCTTCCTCGCTGTAAAAAGGCTTATTTTGACCTTCTACCTCCAGGCGAAGTCTCAATTTTACTTGAAGCGGGGCGGAGTAAGTACACTTTTGATCTATACACTCAACCTCTGAAAGCTTGGATTCACCTATGGAGTAACTTACGTACTCAAGTCTGGATTTTTCATCGTAACTGAGGATGGGAAAGATTTCACGGAAGACAGCTTCCAAACCATCATGTTGACGATGGGTGGAAGGAACATCCCTTTGGAGAAAGTGATGAAATGAATCAACCTGGTTTTGAATAAGGTTCGGTGGATCAATGACTTCCTGTAATTTTCCGAAGTTTTGTCGTTTCGTGTATTCCATGTCTAGAGGGGGGGGATGATGAAGAGAAATGTGGGAACAATAAAAACGGAAAAGCCGCCGGTCAAAGACCGGACGGCTGATCCAAAAAAATCAAAGCGAAAATAACATTACTTGATTTCTGCCTTGGCTCCAGCAGCTTCAAGCTTTTTAGCAACTTCTTCCGCTTCTTCTTTCGCTACGCCTTCCTTAACTGGTTTCGGAGCACCTTCAACTAGTTCTTTAGCTTCTTTTAAGCCAAGACCAGTGAGGGCACGAACTTCCTTAATCACAGCAATTTTGTTGCCGCCAAGTTCTGTTAGGATCACATCGAACTCAGTTTTTTCTTCGGCAGCTCCTCCATCACCATCACCACCTCCAGCAGGTGCAGCAACAGCGACGGCGGCAGGTGCAGCAGCACTGACGCCCCATTTTTCTTCGAGCTCTTTAACGAGATCAGCGATTTCAATTACGGATTGGCCACTGAGCCAATCGATTACTTGTTCTTTTGTTATATCTGACATATTTAGTTACCTCCTTGCCTGAATAGCATTAGTGCCATTTCGGCTTTTAAGAGCATTGCTCCTAATATCTTCTAGGTTGGTGGTTAACGGTTGATTAGTGATAATAAGACCTCCTGAAATGTGAAGGTCCTAAATTAATTGTCCTTCTTTGCCTTGGCCTGCAAAACATTGAGCAAACCTTGGGCAGGACGGTTAAGAATTGAAACTACTTGCGTAGCAGGTGTGTTCATAAGAGAGAGAAGTTGTGCGCGAATCACCTCCAAACTTGGGAGTTTGGATAGTTGCTGAACTTCATCTGCAGTAAGCGTACGATCACCTAAAAGCCCACCTTTAACTTTTACTTTCTCCGTGGCTTTAAAATATTTTCCCAAATCTTTGGCGACGCCAGATGCATCTTCGCCTCCAACAACAATTGCAGTGTGACCGTTTAAAAATTCGGAAAGGTCAGGTAAATTCTTTTCTTTGGCTGCAAGTCTTAACGAGGAGTTTTTCAAAACATGAAATTCTGCTCCACGCTCTGCTAATTTTGCTCTCAGTTCAGTAGTTTGCTCAGCATTTATTCCCTTGTAGTCAGTTAGAAAAAAGTAAGTCGATTTTTCTAAGTGATTACTTGCTTCTCTTATTAAAAACTCTTTTTCAGGTCTCATATTTAATTCGGGTGGATGGTAAAAATTTACTCAACAGAAAGTAAAAGGCTGGGACTCATAGTGCTGCTTAGATGAACACGCTTGATAAACTTCCCTTTAAAGCCTTCGGGCCTGGATGCTTTTACCGCTTCAAGTGCAGCCTGAGTATTTTCTACAAGTTGGTCCGCATTGAAGGAGCGCTTTCCGACAAGTACTGACATCGCTCCGGTTTTGTCCATTTTAAATTCTACACGACCAGCCTTCACCGCATTGATTGCGGAAGCAATATCATCGGTAACCGTTCCGGCTTTTGGGGTAGGCATAAGACCGCGAGGACCAAGAATTCTTGCAACGGATCTAACCTCTTTCATGGCACCAGTAGTGGAGAGTGCTACATCAAAATCTACCCAGCCGTCTTTTACTTTCTTAACCAAATCTTCAAGACCGGCAAAGTCAGCACCTGAGGCCAGGGCGTCGTCTGGATTCTCAGTAAAAACTAATACTTTAATCTCTTTGCCGCTACCATGGGGTAGGTTAACAGTGCCCCTAACGGCTTGAGAACTTTGCTTGGGATCGACACCTAAGGATAAAGATATCTCAACTGATTCATCGAATTTCGCCGAATCAAACTTGCTCAAAATTTCCACAGCCTCATTTGCTGTATATGAATTTGTTGAATCCAAATTACTTAGGGATGCTCTGTATCTTTTGCTTCTTTTCTTCATACTTTTAAACAACTTCTATTCCCATACTTCGGGCTGTGCCTTCGATGATGCGGCAGGCTGCTTCATCATCATTCGCGTTAAGATCATCCTTTTTGGTTTTAACAATCTCTAAAACCTGGTCTTTAGTTACTTTACCCACTTTGTCACGATTGGGTATAGAAGAACCCTTGGCCAAACCAGCAGCTTTTTTTAATAAAACAGACGCGGGCGGAGATTTCAGAATAAAACTGAAAGAGCGATCAGCATACACTGTTATAACTACTGGCAAAATCAATCCTGATTTGTCTTTAGTTTTCGCATTAAATTCTTTACAGAATCCCATGATGTTTACGCCTTGTGCACCAAGTGCTGGGCCAACTGGGGGAGCAGGGTTAGCTGCACCAGCAGGGAGTTGTAATTTTATAAGTCCTACAGCTTTTTTTGACATAATTTCTATTCTTCTTCAGCTTTTTCTACTTGCCAAAACTCTAATTCCACGGGAGTAAACCGCCCAAAAATAGATACTGAAACCTTGAGGGTTCCCTTGGACGGATCAATTTCTTCGATTTCTCCTGTAAGATTTAAAAAGGGTCCATCTAAAATTTTGACAACTTCACCAATTGAAAACTTTACTTTTGGCACTTCTTTGCCCGCTGCATCCTGAACTTGCTTGAGAATTCTACCAATTTCATGTTCAGCAAGTGGAGTGGGGTTATCCTTACCAATGAAGTTTATAACTCCGTCTGTTTCTTTGACCTTGTACCAAGGATCCTTAAGCAACATCCCATGACGATCGAAAAGTTTCATCTCAACAAAAACATAGCCAGGATAGAATTTTCTATCCCTTTGCATCTTTTTGCCATTTTTTACTTCAGAAACTGTTTCAATAGGCACTAGTATTTCCTTCAAGCAAAGAGCAAAATCTTCGTTTTCTTCCTTGTATTTAGTAAGGTAACGACGAACTTTGTCTTCATGGTTGGATAAACACTGAAGTGCATACCACTGATGATCAGTTGTAGAGGTTTCGCTCATTAGGGTTGTATTTTAATTCCTCAACAAATGAGTAGCATATTCAATCCAGTTCGAAAGGGAGAAGTCTGCGACTGAAATGAATAAACCTAATATAAAGACACCCACCACAACTACAGCAGTAGATCCTCGCAACTCAGCAAAATCCGGCCAAGTTGCTTTTTTGAGTTCGGCAGTTGTTTCTTTATAGAAAGTTCTGACTCTAGTAAAGGGGTTCAAAATAATAAGGGGTAAATGAAAGTTGGGTGGCGGGAGAAGAGGGACTCGAACCCCCAGCCTACGGTTTTGGAGACCGGTGCTCTACCAATTGAGCTATTCTCCCAACGCAACCATGTAAAGAAGGGGATTAAACTATTTCAGAGATATTTCCTGCTCCGATTGTTTTTCCGCCTTCTCGAATTGCAAAGCGTTGGCCAGGTTCCATAGCAATCGCTTTTTGCAATTCAATGTTTACTGCTAAGTTGTCTCCAGGCATAACCATTTCAACACCCTCAGGCAGTTCAACTATTCCAGTTACGTCGGCGGTTCCAAAAAAGAATTGCGGACGATATCCTTTAAAAAATGGGGTATGTCTACCACCTTCTTCTTTATTTAAGACATAAATTTGGGCTTTTGCTTTCGTGTGGGGTTTAATGCTACCGGGGGCAGCAAGAACATGGCCTCTTTGGATTTCGTCTTTTTCAATTCCGCGAACAAGGATACCGACATTATCTCCAGCTTGTCCTTGACCAAGTTCTTTTCTGAACATCTCAACACCGGTACAGGTCGTCTTTTTAGAATCACCAAGACCAACAATCTCGACTTCTTCACCAACCTTGATCATGCCACGCTCAATTCTACCGGTTGCGACAGTACCACGACCAGTGATTGAGAATACATCTTCTACAGACATTAGAAATGGCTTCTCAGTGTCACGAACGGGCTCTTCAACTTCGGAATCAATCGCCTCCATTAATTTCTGAATGGCACCAAGCCCAAGGTCGCTCTCGTCATTCTCAAGTGCTTTGGTAGCAGAACCGCGGATGATTTGTGCGTTGTCACCATCAAACTCGTATTTGCTTAGCAAATCACGGATTTCCATGTCTACGAGCTCGAGAAGTTCTTCGTCATCTCCAGTCATTAAATCGCACTTATTCAAGAATACGACAAGATTGGGAACATCGACTTGTCTTGCTAGAAGAATGTGCTCTCTTGTTTGAGGCATCGGACCGGTAGTAGCATCGACCACAAGGATCGCACCATCCATTTGGGCTGCACCAGTAATCATGTTTTTAACAAAATCGGCGTGACCAGGGCAATCTACGTGAGCGTAATGGCGGGTGTCGGACTCATACTCCACATGAGATACTGCGATGGTTACAATCTTGGATGCGTCCCGGACTGTACCTCCTTTAGCGATATCTGCATAGGTTTTGACCTCCGCTAATCCTTTTCTTGCTTGTGCATGAAGGATAGCAGTGGTGAGTGTGGTTTTACCATGGTCGACGTGACCGATGGTACCAACATTGACGTGAGGTTTATTGCGTTCGAACTGTTCTTTGGCCATTGGTTTGACTTGTTATGAGTGATATGTGATGGAGCCCACGAGCGGATTTGAACCGCCGACCTCGTCCTTACCAAGGACGCGCTCTACCGACTGAGCTACATGGGCGGAAAATCATGGGGTTAAAATTGTGAGAAAAGGACTCAAAATAGATTTACTTTCACTTCTGTCAAGTAAAAGGCTTCTCAAACATCAACAGCCGAATTGGCTTGAAAAAGTTAGTCTGATTTATTTAAATGAAAAAGTGCGGGCGTAGCTCAGTTGGTAGAGCACCACCTTGCCAAGGTGGATGTCGAGGGTTCGAATCCCTTCGCCCGCTCCATTCAAACCAAATCTTTCGCTACTTCTGGCAGACATGCAATAATGTTTGAATAATCCGTACAATCATACTGTCTGACAACCATTCCAGATCCCTTAAGTATGGGCAGCAGTGGCAATATGTCATGGGGCTTAAGCCCAGTATCCGCCATTATATCAGCCCTTCCTGTACAAAGAAGAAAGTAACCATAGCAGTCACCCCAGGTGCGTGTGATACAACCATAATTTAATGCTTTTTCCCACGCATCTTGAACAGACGATTTCACAATTGTCTGGGAATCTGTCGTAAGGGCTAAGGCACTCTTCCAGCCTGAGAATGTTAATTGAGGCAATACACTACCATTTAACAAGGCAGTGCGATTATCACCTGATAGACAAGCGTCACCAATGAGAGGCAATCTCAGAAAACCAAAGATTGGATTATTGTTGTGAAGAAATCCGATTAGGGTGCCAAAAAGTGGCACACCACGAGAAAACCCAAAGGTTCCGTCAATAGGATCTATAATCCACTTGAAGTGTGAAGTGGGATTACACGGTTCCCTTTCCTCGCCATAGATTGCATGATCTGGAAAGTTTTCTGAGATGCAACTTCTCAACCGGTCCTCGATTAAAAAATCATATTTTGTGACTACTGTACCATCCGATTTTAGATCAACATCAAGTCCTTGATGGATATGATCTACCACAGTATTTAACAAAAAGTCTGTACTTCTTGTGCAAAAAGAATTGAAGTCTTCAAATGACAGCATTTGAGAAAAAAAGGGGAAGAGTGATAGATTTTGAGGGATCTACGAGTGTAGGAATACAACAAGCATCCATAATTGATTTCAAAAATTCCGAGATTATCAACTCAAAAGAATATTTAAAAGACGATGGAGAATTTAGTGGATGGTTTGCCAAAAATACAAAAAATAGCGAAATTGAAATCTGGGTAGCACACAATTTTATGGTCGAAAAGAATTTGATCGCTCAAAATGCACCCTACAAAAATAATTTACTCAGGATGTCAAGTTCCATGCAATGGGGCCCTTGGATTGATACGCTTATAATTTACAAAAGGCTGTATCCAAACTTAGAAAAATACACACTTAGCGAATTAAAGCTCAAATTTCTTGATGTAAAAAAAATTGAAAGAATTGCACAAAGATTGTGTAAAAGAACAAAGCCCAAACCACACCAATCAATGTATGATGCAATTGTGACTTATTTATTATTAGATAGGCTTAGAACAAAAGTTGATTTTAATTTATTCCTAATTTGTGAGTGAGACATCTTCAGGTGTGGTTAATTCCTCCGTTTCCTCCGAGCCTTCCTCATCGAGCATTACAACTTCCGAGACTCCAACTAATTTATCTTTATCGTTAAGACCAATTAGTTTTACACCCTTTGAGCCTCTGTTTGTTTCTCTTATGTTTGATACATTGCAACGGACAGCTTGTCCCTTTTTGGTAAGCATTAAAATCTCACTGTCTTCTGCAACACTAAGCGCATCACAGACTGATTCTGTGTTCATAGCAGTAACCCCTTGACCTCCTCGTTTTCTGGGAGAAGTTTCCTCCACACCGTCTACACTTCCACCATTCGGTAAAAAAGAAGAAAACTTAGTTCTAATACCCAAACCATTGTCTCCGCAGATTAGTAACAATCTTGAATCATCTACTACTAGCATATTTACAACAGAATCGTTCGGCTTAAGCCGAATGCCCCTGACTCCACGTGTAGCACGTCCCTGGTCTCTTAGTTGATCGCAAGAAAAACGTAAGCCTTTACCATGGTTAGTAAGAATAAGTAAATGATCCTTTGGAGTAGCAATCATTGCTTTTAAAACGGAGTCACCATCATCAATTCTGATTCCAATAATTCCACCTTTTCGATGATTCCTATATTGGGATATAAGACTTTTTTTTACAATGCCACGCTTGGTACACAAAATAATGGAATCTTCAGAGTCGAAAGAATCAACAATCAAAACAGTCGCGATTTTTTCATCCTTAGGCATGTTCAAGAGATTAATTATGTTTCTTCCCTTGGATGTTCTGGAGGCTTCAGGAATCTCATAGGCTTTTTCTACATAGACCCGTCCATTGTTCATAATAAACATGAGAGTATCATGGGCATTGCAAGTTTGAAGAACATCGATTGGATCCTCATCCCGTTGACCACTGCCAATGACTCCCTTACCGCCTCGGTTTTGAACTTTGAATTCTTCAACTGAAGTTCGTTTAATAAATCCCGTTTTAGTAACGGTAATAACGCAACCATCATTAGGAATGAGATCCTCCATGCGAACATCACCTTCAAAATCAGTAATTTCACACCTGCGGTCATCTGCATAGTTGATTTTTAATGTGTTAAGTTCCTCTTTTATCAAATCGAGCAATACATTTTCATTGTTAATTATATTTCTTAACTCTTCAATGATTGTCATTAATTCTGCGTATTCATTCTCTATTTTTTCACGCTCCATTCCTGTTAATTGATAAAGCCTCAAATCAAGAATTGCACTAGCTTGCCTGTCCGAAAGAACAAACTTTTGAATAAGCTTATCCTTAGCCTCATTTCTGTTTTTAGAAGCTCTTATTATGCGTACGAAATCATCAAGATTATCTAGTGCAATTTTAAATCCTTCAAGAATATGAGCCCTGTCTTCCGCTTTTCTAAGCCTGAAGTTTGTTCGTCTTAAAGTAACATTTCGTCGATGTTCTACATAGCATTGAATAGCCTCTTTAATATTAAGTTGTCTTGGCCTAAGCCGATCCAAGGCTAATAATATAACACCAAAACTACTTTCAAGTGCAGTTAATTTAAAGAGTTTGTTTATCGTGACCCGTTCAATCTCACCCATTTTAAGTTCGACCACGATTCTAGTCTTTTCTGTGGACTCGTCTCTTAAATCACTTACCCCATCAAGTATTTTTTCTTTTACTAAATCAGCGATTCGTGTGACCAGTGTAGCACGGTTCACATTGTATGGAATATGAGTAATGATAAGTTGTTGCTTCCCATTGGATAATTCTTCGATTTCGATTGCTCCACGCATCCTCACAATACCGCGACCCGTTTTCATGTATGAATCTATTCCTGATTTACCAGATATACTCCCTCCACTCGGAAAATCAGGACCAGGTAATTTCTGCATTAATTCGTCGATAGTAATTTTAGAATTATCAATTACAGCACAGACTGCATCAATAAGTTCTCCAAGATTATGTGGTGGTATGTTTGTAGCCATACCAACAGCAATTCCAGTTGATCCGTTCATCAACAAGCTTGGCAAGGCAGAAGGCAAAACTGTGGGTTCGGTAGAACTTTCTTTGTAATTAGGAGCAAAATCAACGGTGTCCTCATCAATGTCTTTCAATAATTCCTCCGCGAGTTTAGTAAGGCGACACTCTGTGTACCTGTAAGCTGCGGCAGAATCGCCATCCACTGAACCAAAATTTCCTTGTCCGTCTACCAATGGGTATCTCATAACCCATGGTTGTGCCATTCTTACTAGTGTATCATACACCGAACTGTCACCATGAGGATGGTAATTTTTTAAAACCTCTCCAACAACACCTGCACATTTATCGTACGCACGATTATGCAATAAACCTTCGCGCAGCATCGCATATAATACTCTTCTTTGGACGGGTTTAAACCCATCTCTTACATCAGGCAGTGCTCTACTAACAATAACAGACATCGAATAATCGATGTATGCTTTTTGCATGATATCACTAATATTTTCTTTCATAGCTAATAAAGTTTAGTTTTATGCATCTAAATGGCTTACATTCAGTGCATTATCTTCAATGAACATTCGGCGTGGTGCGACCTCTTCACCCATAAGTGTTGTAAAAATTTCATCTGCTGCCACAGCATCCTCTATTTCGACCTTAACTAAGGTTCTTGTTGTTGGATCCATCGTAGTTTCAAATAATTGCTTCGGATTCATTTCACCAAGACCTTTGTATCGCTGAATTTGTAACCCCTTTCTTCCAAGATTTCTAAGTTTTTGCAAATAATCACTGATCCCTTGGATTTCCTGTGGTTCTGCATCGACATTTCTTTCATCAACCAGTTTGAAGGTTAATTCTTTCGGATTAAAAAAGGAAAAATCAAGCCCAAGATCAGTGGATTTCCTAAGCAGTTTTTCCAATTCGTTTGATTCGAATAATTCGTATATATCAATCCTCTGTGAAAATAATATGCCATTTCTTTCAATTTCTTTTTGAAAGTTTTTGATGTCCGGATCTTCGGAAGATAATTGATGGGATTGGATAAAACCCAATTTTGCCTCTAAATCAGGCAGAAATCTAATTTCTTCTTCATTCCCTGTTCTAATTCTAGCGACATATTTTGGCAAAATTCCCGTGTCATTATCGAATTGAGTAAGCAATCGTTCTAAATTGAAACCATACCTGCCAAGCCTCTTTCCAGTCTCTTCAATTTTTAATAATAAAGCGTTTATTTCTCCTAGATCATTTTCATTAAAATGCTTGTTGTCTGACAATCTGACCAAGGTCATTTCCTCACACCCTAATTTGATCAATATCTGGCTCATTTCGAAATCATCTTGGATATATTGTTCGGTTTTCCTCCTCTTAATTTTATAAAGGGGAGGTTTTGCAACATAAACATAACCATTTTCCAGTAAGCCTTTCATTTGCCTAAAAATGAAGGTCAGCAAAAGGGTTCTAATATGGGCACCATCAACATCTGCATCGGTCATAATAATAATTTTGTGATACCGTGCTTTCGATGCATCAAATGCACCTTCTCCTTCATGGTCACCAATTCCGGTGCCAACTGCAGTTATTAGGCTTCTGATTTCTGCATTATTCAAAACTTTATCAAGCCTTGCTTTTTCTACATTGAGGAGCTTGCCGCGAAGAGGAAGGATCGCTTGTGTTAGGCGATCCCTTCCTTGCTTAGCAGAACCACCTGCTGAGTCACCCTCAACAATGTACAATTCGCTTAGTGATGGGTCTTTCTCTGAACAATCCGCTAATTTGCCCGGTAGCCCACCACCAGAAAGTGCTCCTTTACGGACTGTTTCCCTTGCTTTACGTGCAGCTTCTCGTGCACGTGCAGCATGAATAACTTTCTGAATGATTGTTTTTGCATCATCAGGAGTAACTTCAAAGTGATGCTTGAGTTTTTCGCCCACAATTTTTTGAACGATCCCATCCACCTCTCTGTTCGAAAGTTTTGTTTTCGTCTGTCCTTCAAATCTCGGTTCAGGAACCTTTACTGATACAACTGCAGTTAGCCCCTCTCTTACATCGTCTCCAGTGAGTGAGATTTCTTTCTCTTTAAGCAAATCATTTTGTCGTGCATATGCATTAACTACCCGGGTCAGGGCTGTTCTGAAACCTGATAAATGGGTACCTCCTTCCACATTATGAATCGAATTTGCATAAGCGTACAATTGGTCATTGAAGGAGTCGTTGTAAATCATTGCAATTTCCACAATAATCAAACCATCTCCAGATTCAGGAGGTGCTTCTCCTGAAAAAGAAATGGGTTCCGAAATTAGACAAACCTTATTCTTGTTTAAGTATTCAACATATTCTGTAATTCCATTTTCAAAAAAGAAACTCTCTTTTCTGGCATCCTTTTCTTCCTCCAGATGAATGCGAACGCCAGGATTGAGAAAGGCTAACTCCCTTAATCTTTTAGCTAATAACTCAAACTTGAAGTCCCTAGTCTCCTCAAAGATTTGTTCATCTGGCATGAAAGTTATTTTTGTCCCAGTTGAGGTAGCTTCTCCAATTACTTTCAGTTCTTGAGTCGTTTTGCCCCTGGAGAATCTCATTTGATGTAGTTTACCGTCTCTTCTGACTTCGGCAGTAAACCATTCTGAAACGGCATTTACACATTTGGCGCCAACTCCGTGAAGTCCTCCTGAAACCTGATAGGCTCCTTTGCCAAATTTACCGCCCGCGTGCAGATTGGTTAAAACTAATTCCAATGCAGGCATGTTGTGCTTCGGGTGAATATCAACTGGGATACCACGACCGTTATCCTGAATCGTGCAAGACCCATCAACATGAAGGACAACCGAAATTTCGCTACAATGACCAGCCAACGATTCATCAATTGAATTATCAACGATCTCGAAAACACAGTGATGCAAACCTCTTTCATTCGTATCACCAATGTACATATCTGGTCTTTTTCGGACACCCTCCAACCCCTCCAACTTTTGTATTTGGGATGAGTCATAATTTTCATTTTTATTTGCGTTTGCGTCAGTCATTGTAAATTGGATGGAAAAATAAATTTAGTATTAGCATTACTTATCTTGGTGGTTTGTGCTCACCTGAAAATAGGTTCTGTGTGATTGTTTTTTTATGAGTTTTATTTTGTTTATGCATCCGATTTGGGTCAAGTGACTAATCGACTTTAAGAAACTTACAATCATCTGCATTGAGATTCTCCAGAAGAAACCTGCCAGCCACACAAATAATCTCACATATTCATATATATCAACAATATAGGTCATTCGCTTTTTGCGGCTGATCCAAGGCTTGGCAATTTGATGCGGTTGAGCTTTCGTGGAATCTTTAAATTCAAAGTATAGCTCTTTGAATTTAGCCCCTAAAAAGGAGCCTTTGTAATCAAACTTTAGCTCTTTTTTTAATTTTGAAAACTCCGGATTCCTTACAGAAAAGCCTTTTTTTAATAAGCTCAGTTAATGAATATAGGTGTTGGCAAAAAATTGTAATAAAGGCCAACCAAGGTAATGGTTCCAAAGAAATAAATAAGCATCGGCCAAAACCCAAATTTTGAAAAATCCCGAAACCTATATCCACCAACAGTGTATACAAATGTATTTGTTTGATAGCCAATAGGGGTCATGAAGCTTGCTGAAGCTGCGATGCAACAGGTGAGAACAAAGGCTCTTGCCTCTTCTGTGCTTAAGCCAAACTGGAAAGCAACCATCAAGGAAACGGGCGTCATGATCGCGATCGTGGCATTATTGGAGAGTAATTCAGTAAGTAACGCGGTGCATAAATAGAGAATCGTCAGGGCCCCCAGAATTTGCCACTGATCATCAAAGCCGAAGATACATGCCTTTTTAATTAAGTCTGCCAACAAGGAGGCTGCACCGCTTTTTTCCATTACCACACCCAAGGCCAACATGGAATAAACCAACAGCAATAAGTTCCACTCCACAGATCGCAGGGCATCCTTGATATTCATTGAATTACCTAATACCAACAAGCCCGCTCCTAAGAGAGCTATGGCATATAGGGGCAGTATTCCCGATGTGGCCAAAAGAATAATTGCGAACAAAACACCAACAGTAAATGTTGATTTAAAAGGTTTTTTTTCGATGCTTAAGGGGGCTTTGTCCAAAAGTACTGTTTCGTTAGACTCCCTGAGTTTTTCCACGCTCGCATCCGAGCCCAAAACAAGGAGGGTATCCCCCGATTCTAATTTTAGATTCTCTAGCCTCAAGCCAAGGTTTTTCCCTCTCCTATGCAAAGCAACTACAGTTAAGTTAAACCGGCCCCGAAAATCTGCATTCGAGAGCCGCTTTGATATAAAACTTGAATTCGGTTTTATCATCGCTTCCACCATAATGGCCTCTGAGGTGTTGATTTGCTCGATTCCTAACTCCGCCTGTTTGAAAAACTTAAACCCTTCCACCTCTCTTGCCTCAATTAATCCTTGGGGCTTACATGATAGAATTAAACGGTCTCCTGGGTCCAATTTTATTTCTGAAATAGGGGATGGTAAGCTTTTTCCATCACGAACGACATCTAAGAGTCTAATTCCTGGAATATTGGCTAGCTTAGAATCTTTGACCACTTGGTTGACCAGCGATGATTCGGGAACAACGATTGCCTCGGTTATAAATTCCTTGCGATGAATTTCAGCCAGTATCTTGCTCAGGGCTTCTCGTTCTGGTAAAAGTTTTTTACCAAAGAGAATCAGAAAAATAATGCCCAGAAACATGAGAGGAAGGCCTATTGTGGTGAGCTCAAACATTTCCATGGCTTTCATGTCGGGATAGAGGCTGGAATTTGACATGAAGCCACTGGCAAGAATGTTGGTACTTGTTCCGATCAAAGTACAGCAACCACCAAATATTGATGCGTAAGAGATAGGAATTAACAATTTGGATGCTGGCACCCCAAGTTTTCCGGAAATCCCAATTACAACTGGTAAAAGGATCACAACAACCGGAGTGTTGTTTATAAAAGCAGACAACCCAGCGACTAAAATTAACAGTAAAAATAAAAATGGGTTATATCCAAGACGGGTAAGGTCCTGTAGGTAGATTGTCAGCTTTTCTATGATTCCCTGTTTGCCTAGAGCACAGCTAACCATGAACATTCCAATAATTGCCAGAGGTGCTTCGCTTTTCAGTATGCCCAAAATTTCAGAGAAACTTGGCCATTTTTCCATTCCAACAACCCCAAGCAATAAAATTAAAGCCAATAAAGAAATCGCTGTGATTTCCATTCTTATTTTTTCCAGTGCGAAAGAAAATACTGCAGTAATGAGCAATAGCAGTGCGAGTAAAAGCTCAATTTCGATTGGTGTTTCCACTGTTTATGTTTATTAACTAAGTTTTAAAGTATTCATCGAAATCATTTATTTTTGAATGCATGTTGTCGAACATAAGATGTGCCCCCAATGACTTATTCATTTCCCGTCCGCCCCCGTCGCCTACGCGTCACTAAATCCATTCGGTCTCTTGTTCAAGAAAACCGTCTTCACCCATCAGACTTTGTTTTGCCAATTTTTATATCGGATGAAGAAAAGCAAGTTGAAGTTCCCTCAATGCCTGGAGTTGTTCGATGGCCGGTGGATCAACTTAGTGATCAAATTAAATCTTACACGGACATGGGCATTCGTGCTTTTGCACTTTTTCCTAAAATCTGTGCAGGCTCGAAAAACCCTCATGGTAGTGAAATCCTCAACCCTGAAAGTTTGGTTTACAGGGCGGCAAAATCAGTAAAAAAAGCCCATTCAGAATCAGTCCTTATTGCCGACTTAGCCTTAGATCCTTACACAACTCATGGTCAAGATGGTATCGTTCTGGAAAATGGATATGTGAGCAACGACGAGACAGTTGAAGTTCTCGCAAAAGCCTCTCTTCTGTGTGCAGAAGCTGGTTTTGATTGGGTGGCTCCATCTGATATGATGGATGGTAGGGTGGGAATCATCCGAAAAACCTTGGAGCAAAACTCATATCACAATGTTGGTATTATTTCATATTCAGCTAAATTTGCATCTGCGTACTACGGGCCCTTTCGGTCGGCCATCGATTCCTCCCATGGCGGCAAGCCAATTGATAAATCTTCCTACCAATTAAACCCCGCAAACTTCGAAGAAGCTAAAAGGGAGTTGTGCTTAGATTATCAAGAGGGGGCAGATATGTTGATGATCAAACCTGCCGAACCTTTTTTGGATGTAATCAAATATGCAAATACCAATTTTGACATCCCTATTGCTGCATACCAAGTTTCAGGAGAATACTCTAGAATAATGGCTGCCGATCAACTTGGCTGGCTCGACTGGAAATCATGCGCGATTGAATCGCTTTTAGGCATTAAGCGGGCCGGTGCCAGGGTTATCTTTTCCTATTTTGCAGACAAACTCGCACCGATTCTTTAAGTCGCCTAAGCAAAGTTCATCAGCTATCATCAGGTGCACCACCTTCATAGGAGGTTACTTCCTTTTCCCTGTCTTCATCTTCTTCCCATTTGAGGTCCTCATCCGGTAGTAGTTTCTCCTCCTTGTCTGAAACCTCGACTAAGTGAGTATCCAAATCAGAGTAATCTTCTTCTCCTTTTTCGTCTTCGTCTTTTTCGTCATCTAAATCTGAATCCAATTCAAAACCATCAGGGACAAATTCCAAAATAGAAACAAGTTCGTCACTAAAGTGACTCCTCCTGCCTTCCAGAAAGTCATTGTTGTGTTTTTCAGAAAGTACCTCCTCCATTTCCTCGATGGTATATGGTTCAGAGAATTCAATGAGGTCATTAAGCATCGCCACTCTTATTTGTGTAACATGGCTTAAAAAGTCTGCGTACGGCCCTTTTTCTTCATCAAGTACATCAGGCAGTGCAAAAAGCATGTCCTCCGCCTTAAGCAGAGAGTCTCTAACCCTTTCCAATTTAATTTTTTTGCCCGATAATTCCTCAGATATTTCGAAAGTAAAAAAGGCTTCATCCACCAATTGGGATTGCAACCCAAATTCAGTCATTGAATCTAGAAGTTCGTTAATATAAATGAATTGTTTCGGATCAATAATTCCGAGATCTTCTATATCCCAGTTCTCTGAGTCACTAATGGAATCAACCCACCATTTGTTCTCGTCATCACAACGAACAATACACCAATCTAGGCTCGGACTTGTTTTTTTCATTGGATTGCCATAAGAGATGATCAAATTGTATGTCAATCAATACTGACAATTTTTATTATTTTATTACTGTGGAAATGCAGGAATTAAATTTGTAAATACATTAAATAACCCAATTGGAATGCTTTATCCTAACCTATTAAAACCTCTCTTGTTCTCCATGGATCCTGAGTTTGCTCATGACCTAGGTACAAAAGCGTTACAAATCACGGGAAACCTTAGACCCATTCGTTCTTTCTTAAAAAAGTCTCTGCAATCTAAAAAAAATCCGGTTGAAGTTTTCGGCTTAACCTTTCCCAACCTTATTGGACAAGCTGCCGGGCTTGATAAAGATGGGGTTTTTCCTGCCGCATCGGAAGCGTTAGGTTTTGGGTTTGTAGAAGTTGGTACAGTTACCCCCTTACCACAGCCAGGGAATGAAAAACCAAGACTTTTTCGGCTACCCAGAGACCATGCTTTGGTAAACAGGATGGGATTTAATAACAATGGCGTTCATGCGCTCGCTGAAAAAATAACTCGCTCGTTTCCAAAACATCAACGATCTGTTCCATTAGGAATCAATTTAGGTAAAGGTAAATCTACTCCACTTGAAAGGGCTCTTCAGGATTATTGTGATGCATTTGACGCAGTTGCCAAGGTTGCCGACTACATAACCATAAATGTCAGTTCTCCCAATACCCCAGACCTTCGGAGGTTGCAAAACCATGAATTTCTCGAGCCACTCTTGGCAGGTATAAACCAACATCGGGTAAATTGGGCGAAATCCGTTTCAGCCAATTCTCCTCCTTGCTTACTAAAAATTTCACCTGACGAAAGCTTTAAAAATGTTGAACAGATTGTTGAAAAGGCATTAGAGCATAAATTTGATGGAATCATTGCTTGTAATACCTCCATTGACTCCACCTGTCTGAAGTTCTCCAATCCAGCACCTACAGGCGGTATTAGTGGGATGCCATTGGGAGAAAAGTCCAACCAGGTGATAAAGTTCATTTCAATGTTAACAAATGGTAAGTTTCCAATAGTCGGATCGGGGGGCATATTTGATTTTGAAAGTGCACAAAAGAAACTAGATTCCGGAGCTTGTTTATTACAAATATATACCTCATTCATTTATCATGGACCGTTTTGGCCCTCCAGGCTAGCAAGCCGAATACCGCTTGCAAATAACTTACTCTAATTGAATAATCTCCTGCATATTTGAATGAAAGCATTTCTTTCCATATGCATATCGGCATTTTTTGCTGCTTCCCTATTCGCATTTTTTATTCTTTTTGAAGGAAATACGGATAATTTAAAAAAATGGTGGCAAGAATTTGCAGTAAACAGCGAAACACTCCCACTAGCACCATATAAATCAAGAGTCATAGAAAAGTCTAAGCTTCGCATCGAAGAAGCGAACGAACTAATCGTGCTTGATCAGCACTTATTTTGGAAAGGTGGCGGGGCAAAGATAATACCCTTGGTTGATAAAAATGAAATAGTACAAAGCTTCAAAATTCTGGATGGAGGAAAGGGCTATTCGAAGTCAGTTGATATAAGAGTGAAAGGAGCAGGGGGGGACCGTTTTCAGTTTGGAGAAACGACAGTGGTTAAAGGAAAGATTGTTTCAATCAATCTGATTCAAACATCAACTTGGAACCTCGTTCCATTAGCGTATGCGAATGATGAGAATTTACCTTTTAGTGGCACAGCAAAAAGCGAATATCCGAGCGGTCAAATTATAGAACAAATACCCTATCTAAGTGGCAGAGTACATGGGACAGTCAAAAAATGGAACGAATACGGTATTCCTGTCTCATCCAAAGACTATGTGAGAGGGAAAAAACAAGGAACTCACATATTCTGGTTTGAATTTGCAAACGACCCAGATGATTTTGTACCCGTTAAAGCAAAAAATGGTGAGATCTATCCGACGCTATGGATTAAACTTCAAGAAGATGCTAAAAAGAAATTTGGTGATCAGTTCGGGTCCCATGAAGCAAATGAATGGATTACATTTACCTACAGAATGAAAGGGGGTGACTTCCCGGTCAGGCTCTTGGAACATTGGAAAGACGGTTATAAGCACGGTTTGTTTGAAGGTTTTGATGAATTCGGAAACAAGACCTTTAAAGATGATTTCAAAATGGGCCTGAGAATTAAACACAAAATCTTTGATAAAACAAAGTAGAGTGGTGCTCAAGGGGGGACTCGAACCCCCACGCCTTACGGCACTAGATCCTTAGTCTAGCGCGTCTACCAATTCCGCCACCTGAGCAAACATAAATTAATACTGAATGCTATTATAGTTTGCAAGAATACTTTTTGTTCAATCCAAACTGCAAATTGAGTAAGATCGGTATCCTTGGTCAGTAAATGATATCGTGACACTATAATGTGGAACACCGTTTACGATTTTAAATGGTTCACACCATTCTAAGAGTAAAAGAAAGTCATTTGATAAGTAGGGTAACAATTCGCAGTCTAAGATTTCAGAATCAAGACGTTGTCTGTAGAAGTCACCATGTATTATACTCTTAGTACCTTTAATTACATTTATGAGTGAGTAG
>Ga0181581_10001126_pt1 | contig 20617 bp, 26 predicted proteins | sample 071ome_22_FD_132433 | JGI IMG/M metagenome (GOLD analysis project Ga0181581, IMG submission 132433) | Coastal salt marsh microbial communities from the Groves Creek Marsh, Skidaway Island, Georgia - 071404AT metaG (megahit assembly) | ecosystem: Environmental > Aquatic > Marine > Intertidal... | reverse complement strand
GTCCTGTCTATGGCCAGTTTGCCGATGTCTCTCTTGCCCTTGTTGAATCTCTTGTCCAGGTCCTCTAGGTCCTTCTTGAAGGTCATCACCAAGGCGTTGAGCTTCTTGTTGCTCTCCATTATGGCCTCGAAATCCACCTTCTGTTGTTCTAACAACTTGGCCTGTGATTCGATGCCCTTTTCAAGTTCGATTTGGTTTGCTTTCAACGTGGCGTTGTCGGCCTTGAGTTTGTAGATGTAGGCCGCACCTCCGGCTAGTCCTATCACCATAATCAAGGTCATCAGCATTTTTATCTGTGAAAACATAATGTACGTATTTATTGATTAAAAGTAATCTTGCCTAGGGCCTTTGCGTTTTGTGTCCAGTGTGACACAATGGAAGCCGCCCGACATCGCCCTTGCGTGGCGCATTTGAAGGCCTATTGTTTCTATGCCGTGTTGATCTAACATCTTTCTGAGATGTGTCTGGTTCTGGTCACAGATAACCAACTCCTCATTCACGCTGAAGAAGTTCAGACCTATGTAGGGTGAAGTTGTAGTGACACCATTAGGCAGTGAGCAACCTACATCTATTATCTTGTCGCCCGGGATGAATATCTTTTCCCATTTTTCAAATATTTTTGGATAACGTGTTGGGTTCAATCTGTCACCGTTGAACAGTACCAACCCAGGGCGTAATGGTAACACAGTGCTGTCAAAATGTGCAAAGGCGTAGAACTTCTCGGCCATGTGTATCCTGTAACCCCTTGGTTCTAAAATTGTTTTCAACCACTGGGCACCTAGTTCAGTTCCGGAATTACTGACCTGGAATAGTAGATCATTTCCGAGCCTCACCACGTTTGGCGCATCAAACACGATTTCTAGATTGCGTGTGGATGGATCCTCCAACTTCTCCATTTGATATATGTTGTCTTGTAGTATGGGTTTTGGCGCTGATATCCATTCAGTTCCGTTCTGCATCACTTCATATAAGAAATCCCTGTATGCCCTTGTCTCGAAATACCTGCTCCTCAACGGAGATGCACAGTCTATTATAAGATTATCCAATGGCAACAGCAGATCCCTGCAACTGTATGTCTGGTATCCGGTAGTGGTCCACTCCGGTGTACCAAAGGTCTTGCTGTGATCTTGTGGCGTGGGCCTTCTCACTTTTACTCCCAATTTTTTAAGAGTGTCAGCAAACATATCAAGATCTTCGTTGGCTTCTTCAATGATCTTTTTATCCATAGGACCTTCTAGGTCTTTTATGTCTTCATACTTTTCTGTTGTGAAACAAAAAGAATGTGTGCTTTTATCGAGTGTGGGAAACGTGCATTCGTGCCACTCCCACAAAACATTCTTCTAACGGATCCCAGTCGTTGTGACTGCTTACTATTGTTTTAGTATTCATTGTCATCCTTCATCCTTCCGTCCCATATTCTAGTAAAACACAGTCTATTAGATTCTGTTCCACGATTGTATTCCGAGAACTGTCTCTGTTTGTCTATGCCAAAGTACACGCATGGTGATGCTTCCAGATTTAATTTGTCGCACATGTCCAACTGCTTCTGTCTATATTTGTTGTATATGTAATTGGCTGGATATTTTTCCATGAGTTTAGTTCCAACATATGCACTCAATACATTGATGTAGTTGTGATTTTTTCCGTTTACCACGTACAGTTGATCTTCGAATTTCGTCCTCTGCATACGTATACCGATCCTGTGTAACTCAACCGGGAAGACCTTTGACAGAGATGACACAACATATTCTATACACCTGTGTGTAAGATCTATTTCCAGATCAACAGATAAATTGATATAAGCAAGATCAAGCATGACCGGCACATCATTGTTGTCGCACTCGGTCAATAACTTTTCCAGATAGTCTGGAACCGCACCTGTGTCTGAGAAAGGCACACTTATCAACACAACGTCATTGGATCTTATTTCGTCCTCACCAAGCCATGCAAATTTTCCTTTGTACCAGAGTCCTTTCATCATCTGATTGTAGAAATACTCTCCCTTGGCCAATCTCAATCTCTTTGACTCCCTGAAACGCAAATAGAACTGTGCGAAAGATTCCGTCGTGCCCTGTGTAAAACACAATTCGTTGTAGTCCTCCCAACCTTTGATTTTTGGGTGTGTGGCGAACATCCATTTCTTGTATGTCTGCACGTATTTGCTCTTGATTGCTTCGTTGTCTAACTTTGCATTATTGTCTATGTATTCTTTGACCGCCTCGTCCCTTGTCCGGCACGTTTCCGGGTCATGAACACTGTAGGCACCTCCGAAGGGTTTGTCTTTGTTATCTGGAAGATTCGTGTACCTCGTGGTCATGTTATTTTAGGAAGCCGCTGACTTGTAAGGTGTACTTGTCCTCCATGCCTGCGTTGGCACCTATGTGCAGAACTTCACTGTCCCACATGTGTCCTTCGCCCTGTTTCCAGTGAGTGTCCACCTCATTATCGAACTGTAGGAAGTGTCCTGCCTTCCAGTCCTCAAGGAATATATTGCACCTCACTATGGTCCTATTGTTGTCTGGATATTTGGTCTTAATCTTGAAGAAGGTATCCCTGTGTAGGGGAATCACGTTGCCTGGCGGTTGCATTATGGTGCTGACAGTCACAGGCTCTATGCCCAACTTGTCCCCCAGCTCGTTGAAGTCACATTCGTTATCGTTCCAAAATTTTTGATGTATCGTTGTGTTGGCTAATTGATAGGTTTTTGGAAAACCACCCGAAAACTTATCGTGTATATCCTTCAGTTCCACAACCTGATGTGCTATGCACGTTGAACCTTCGGGTATTTCTTGCGATAAAAATTTTTTGTAATCGATGTCTAGATGGATTTTTTTATGCATACCAATACTTATAGACACCAAAAATTCACCAGATAATTATTGAAACAATGTCTGAATTCATAAAAACCAACTACATCATAGGTCTAGATTTACCAGATTGGCTCGTGGATCAATTCTACTACGAGTCTGGGTTCATAATAAAGAATAAATCAATAAAACACCTCGAACAGACAAGCCTTCCCATTTTAGTGTTTGAAGAACAGTTGCTAGATTTGTACAAAAACAAATCGGAGTGGCAAAGATTCAAGGAATCTGTGATAGCATTAGACCTTACACACATCGTTTTCTATTCTCGTGATATGTTCAGATGGTCTATTGATTTTTTTGAACAATTGAACAGTTTAGGGGAACATAGGAATTTCCACGTCATATCTAACTTGGCCGTTCCATCAGATTATAGTAACTTAAAGATCCACATAAGAAATGAGATTGAACAGAATCTCAATGATCCTGTGTTTGAGTCACTGGCTTTTGAATTGCAACGCAACAGGACAACCACGTCAAAGGATTTTCTTTTTGCAACTGTCTTGAAGAACGAATTTAGAAAATCAGTGTATGACTATCTTATGGAAAATCAGTTGTTGAACAACAGTATTGTAATGGTTGGCAGTAAAGTAGTCGACGACGAAACGATAGAGGTCACTCCACAGAACTCTAATTTAATAGATGACATCAAAAACGCAACAAAAGACGAACATTTTATAAACGGATTAAACGCACTCGTGACCCCAGCAAACAATCTTGGACTGGTAGGTGCGCCTATGTTTCCAGCATACGAAGAGTGTTTCTGTGAGATAGTGTTGGAAAGTAGCCATCAAGGAATATCCGATCTGTCCGAAAAGACCTATCGTCCTATTTTACTAGGTATTCCGATAGTATTCCTAGGTAGTCAAGAAATGTACTCTAAATTGATAGCCGATGGTTATCAACTGCCAGGCGATGCATTTTATTCCAGATGGTTTACATCTGATAACTTGCAAGACAGGTTAGATGCCTTGAAGTTGTTCTGCCGGAATATAATCAACGACAACAATCTCCGTGGACACCTGTCAGCATCTGCCCAGCATAACTTCGAAGTGTTCTGGACAAAAAGGCATTCACGTAATAGGAAACAAAATCTTGAGATAATGCACGAGTGTTTTGGCGATGACAATCTGATAACGCAGATCTACAAGAGTCTCAATTCTTAATGCTGATTTTCCTGCAGTCTGGATATTCCACAATCTTAGGCAAGTGACTGTCTTTTTTCTTGTACTGATCTAGAAGTAGCAATAAACTTTCAGCGTGTTCATAAGGCATGTTGTAATGGAACCCCAATCGAAATTCTTTTTGCATATGCCATTTTTCCACTAGTGGATCCCTGCCGTCGTAACTCATGCTCTTCAACACCTCGTAATCTTTGTCAGTCCCACACAATATGGCACCACCCCTTTTGTTGTCTAAGGGTTTTCCGTTTCCGAAACTGACACACTGGAGTTGCCCCCTTCTATACATCTTTGGGTGCAGTAGTCTTGCACTGTCCCATATTCGTGTGCCTTTTAGATTGTACTCACCTATCCAGTGTTCCTCTTTCAATTGGTAATCTATTCCGAGTTTTACGAAAGTCATGGGAACACTTAGGTACGTGTAACAGGTGCTTGATAACTTCTTTACATTGTCGTATCTGAGACAGAGTTCAAGGGCGTGTGTGCAACAATCTGTAGCCACCACGTAGGGTGCGCCAGTAAAGTCTGCGAGTTCTTTCTCTAATCTGATTACAGGGTTACTGTATGAGGCCTGGTTTGTAGACTGTCTTGCCATCTTCTTTCATCGCAGTCAGCACACTCTTGCGATTGCCTTCCGTCTTGTAAGAAACGTGTACCCAACCTGAGTCAGGTATGCCTGGTGTGTAGAACTCCAGGATAAGTTGGTCAAAGTCTAGGTTGTCTTCTATGAATTTTGCGACATCGTAGTTTGGTGTCCCCGGACATTCTATGTCAACGGCCTCACCTTTGCAGTGTTGTGATTTTGATGATCCACCAACTGCTTCATTGAGTGCTGGTCCTCGGTATCCACTATTGATCACAGTGACTCCAAAATTGTCTCTCACCTTCTGCACCACGTTTTCAAAAAGTTCTTTTGCGTTTGCCAGATGTTCTTCACCTGGTGTGTTGTCTATGCCCTGCCTCAGGGCAGTCTGACTCTTTGTGAATTCTTGTAACGTGAAATTTTGACTTAATCTTACCATCCACTCTTACTTACTAGACATGACTCACCATCCTTGCTGAAAATGAATCTGTCTTCTGTGGTTTTGGTAATATGATATGGTCCGAAGTATTTGGTTAGGAACAAACACTCACTGATTGCTGACTCGTCCAGCCTAAATGCCTTGACTTCGTTCATTATGAGATTTGTTGGACCGAACGCGTGTAGTTCGAACTTCAGTGTGTCCGCATTCTGCTTCTTTATCTCCACAATATTGTTGTCCAGTTTGAATTCCATCATCTGGAACTTGTCAAAGAAAGTTTTCATTTCTCCGAGCCTCAAACCTTGTATCTTCTGTGAGTATGCAATAGGTGTTCTCGGCAGTATATCTGAAAGATTTTTTGACGATGCTTCAAACACTGTTGGATCTTTGTGATATGAGAACTCAAAAATTTCAATGTTTGTGAGTTTCTTGAGATCATCTAAAAATTTTCTGATGTGTTGGTCCACTTGCTCTGTTCTTGCAAACTCAACGAATACCCTGTGCTTTCCGTCAGCCATTGTGCCAGGTGTACAATCCGCGTCCAGCACTTCCTTGTATCCTGTCTCCGCGAAACGCTCCAGGTCTTTTGCCGGAGCCTGTCCGTCCACAGAGAATGCTAGGACCATGATATTCTTATCATCTCCCATCTTGCTTTTGAATTGATCCACAGTGAATCTTTTGTGGACTACTCCCTCGAGGTCACCCGCTTTTAATCCTTCTTTAAGAAATGTCATTTAGATTACTTAATTCTCCAGATGCCTCGTCTGTGGCATCTTGGTTTTCTATCTCGTCTTTTCCGTGTTTGAAATTACCAATCAGTTCTTTTGGCATTCGTATTTCCACTACCCAGATGTCATGGGCATCAATCTTGCCTTTTGTGGTGCCAGGCCTATAGTCTTCTGGAGATTTGATCTTTCTAGGTTTTAGTAATTCGTCTCTCTTGTAAGTTACCTTACAACCTCTGTCTAGCAATCGCTTTCCTCCTGCAGGGTCAGGCATCTTGTCCGCTGGCCACATGAAACTGCAAGTGACAAAGTGTCTCGAATCAACCGGACCAGACAGCAACTCGCCCTCTTCCCAATTGGCAAACACGTACACGTCCAGTTCATCTATCACACGTTCGAAGTCCTTCAATATTCCTAGTGTCGGACCCACCGCGTATAATGACTGTACGTTTCTGATTATGTCTAGAACATCATGCATAGCAAGTGTTATTTATCCGAAATATCTGCGTTGTAAAATATGCATACAAAATTTGGAAAAATGATTGTAAGTATTTGTACATGATTCCATATCAAAACAGAATCAAAAATCAATACAACAACCTACAGGAGCATTATGCTATCATATCAAAGCCTACAACTACGGCCTTTATTCCAACGGAAATTATGGAAGGAGATGAGGAAAAAACGTATCTACGACAAGCGTGTCAAATTGTACACCTTAAATCAAGAATGGCTGAGGATAAGGAAGCAGAAGGACAGGCGTAGGCGCCGTGTGCTGTTGAAGTTGTGGAAGGCTAGGAGACTGGCTTACCTGCGGAGGATGTACTCTAGAAGTAATTTGGACTAATATCCATTTTTCCTATCTTGTGGTATTGCTGTTTTTCGGGACACAAGGAACACTGTTTGATACTTTCGTTTACTAGTGCGTGAAATTTTTCGTCAGGGAACGATTGCACAGAATCGCAAGGCACGAATGGGAATGTGTCTATAAGGTCTTTTTGATCTTGCGTGTAATTGATGTTGTTTTTCTGTCTTATCACGTCGGGCAACGCATGGCTTATTGGGCACTTGTAAAACTTGCCACCATTCAGCGTAGGACAAGGAGTCGCGCAGGCCTTAAATGCCTTTTCACGATCACTTTCGTATGGTTGCAATATGTCTCTTACAGGTTCACCGAGGGTGTTTTGTGTGAAGTGTTCGGCTAGATTGAACGTGTGCATACAGCCATTGAATTCAAAGTCGGCAAGTTCCCATCCGGGGTGGTTCCTACGCCACTTTAGTCTAATTTTTTCTTTTGTGGCCTCACATAATTTTTCGTATACTGGAATCCTCCATTCTCTGTTGTGAATGTAGATATTCATTGACACGTTATTTCTTTTCACAGCGTCCAAAAATCCTTTGATCTTGTGTACAAGGAGTCCATTAGTGACTATCCGTAATTGTTGTTCAGGGAACCAAGACCTCACGTCGTCTAGTATCTCGTTGATCATTGGATGCATAAGTGGTTCACCACCAAGGACGTGCACCTCGCTGATCTCGACGTGTTTGGAAAAGTTTTTGTATGCCTCTCTGTGTTTTTTCTAGTCCTCGTATCCTGTGAGATTCATGTGATTGAATCTGTTGCAACCTGTACACGCCAAATTACACACATTGGTAATATTGAACTCGACGCTGGGTACTACTTTCATAGCAATACTTATGTTGTCAATTATTTGATGAAATTATCAATGGCTTCTGCGTACCACTGTCGGTAGTGCTGTTCGATTCTTTCGTAGGGTATTTGATCACGTTGTGCTAATGGAATACCCGGTAGCTCATTCTTGATGATTTCCTTGTTGATGAGATCCAACACCACGGTGTATTCCCTCATCTTGCCTGGTCCTATCTTTTTCTTGGACAGTTCGACAAACTCGTCAAACTTCTTGTCCGGTTTTATTACGTATTTCACGCAGAAGAATCTTTTTTTGTTGTGTTTACTACCCATTTGATAACCTCGCCAGTTTGATCATCACACTTGCTAGATTGATCTCAGGATCTGCTACGAATGAGTGATCCACCAATCCCTGCTTGATAATTAGCACCGCTTTGTCCTGTGCGTCCTCATCTTTGGATATGATTTCCAAGTTGTCATACAACCATCTGTATATCTCTTCACACTCCTCGGGTCTCGCCTGGGCACATACAAGTTTCCTTGCTTCTTGAATCTTGCCCTGCTTGAACAGATCAACCATCTGTAGTCTGTAGTCCTGTTGTCCTGAGTCTCCCGTTGCTGGTGGCATTAGTCGGCCATCCCTGCAGTTCTGTTGTAGCATGTTGATGCACTTCCTCAGATCCGGATAACTGGCCTTAACATACGTGTCCAGTACTTCTATGTCAGGAGTGACTCCTTCCTGTATCAATATCTCACACGCTCTCGCCGTGAATTCAGTCTTGTCTATGGTTTCCATGTGGAACCCTTGGCATCTTGAATGCAGTGCTGGGATCACCCTGTTGGGATAGTTGCAAGTCAATATGAATCTCGCCGATGTGTGATACATCTCCATGACTCCCCTTAAAGCGGCTTGTCCATTGGGCGACATGTAATCTGCCTCGTCAAGCAAAACATATTTGTATGCACCGAAAGGCATTATTTGTACGAATGAATTTATTTTCTCTCTCACAGTGTCCACTGAGTTCTCCCTGGATGCGTTTATCTCTAGGATGTCATAACTGCTGACGTCCAGTTCCGAGAACAGCACCTTGGCCAGTGTGGTCTTGCCCACGCCTGGAGCACCTGACAACAACAGGTGTGGTATGGCTTTGTCATTGATCCAGCTCTGTATCTGCTGTCTCTGTGCCTCGTCACGCACAACATATTCCTTGAGTGTTTTTGGTCTATACTTCTCTACCCAGAGTTCTTTCATTTACGTTTTTCCATTAGTATTTGTTTTGGTGTCTTGCTACCAGGATGTAGTTTTGCTAGTCTACAGCTCAATAATTTTTTAGCACCCTTGCTTGTTATTATAACAGGTTGTCCGTTTTCGTCCAACTTGATGTTTTTAATTTTTGTGGCAACGTTTCTGAACCTTCCCACTTCGATAATGTCGCCCACGTTCACAGTAAGATTGTATTGCTTCATCAATACTATATTACAGAATTTTCCTTCGCTTGTCTATATAATTGTTCCGAGGCCATGTTCTTACCTTTGGCCTCCACTTGTATGTCGAAGTTCTCTGAGAAACTCAGTGCCCAGTCATTTACCTTACGATTTGGTAATAGGTCCGAGTGTGCCCTCAGTTTCTGTTTCTTGCAACCACGTTCCAACAACATCTTGATGTCATGCATCTCCGTGTGTGTTTTATCTCCTAGTCCTGCAACTGCCAGATGTTCGTCTCTTGAATAGGAATAATGCATCGTTGGACGTTGTCCACGCCACGAATCTATCACACGTTTTACCCTGTCGTCTGTTGCCTCGATGTATTCTTCATCTCTTATCCAGTGGTGGTGGATGTCCATCACGAGAGCGAGATCCTTCTCCAGTTCGAGGCTGGCGTCCAATCCCCAACCCATCTCGTCATTCTCTATCGTTATCAGGTTCCTTGCTTCTTGCGACAATCTTGGTAGTGCTCTTCTGATGCCATCTGGTCCTTGTCGGCCAGAGATGTGTACGTTTATCTTGCAACCGTCTTGGAAACTTTTGCCGAATCCCATCCAACGTGCCATGTCCGCGTGGTATTCGAATTCTTCTATGCTCCTCTCTACTATGTCTGGAGTGGCGCTGGACAACACACAGAACTGTCCTGGATGGAAACTGACCTTGACGTCAAGCCTCCTAGACATCTCGCCAACCGGTGCGAATATGCTCTCACAATGTTGTTGGATATGTGGCTGTTGCCACCAACTCTTCCAGTCCTTTTCTGTGTAGCCTTGTAGCATCTCGCTACCTAGCCTCACCTGCCTACGTTCCTTTGGGAGTGTGCCCACACGTTCTATCAGTCTACGTGCCGCCGTGGCGTTGTGGTTCATGATGTCCCACTGCCTCTGTTCTGCCTCGTCCTTGTGTTCTCTCAACCAACGCATCGTGGTTGAACGGCCATTGAGATCTCTATCCTTGGCGTTCACTTTCATACCACCAAATTCGGAAGGATCATTGAGCCATTTGCAACAGAAACCTATACGCATACAGTTATTATAACACAGACGTGTTATTTGTCAATTTGTGATTGTGCCCAATCGTTTATAAGGCCAGACACTTTCAACCGGAATTTGCTATCCCTATCAACATCTCTGAGGATCTTGTTTGCCTTGGCCAGTTGTAAACCTTGTGCGACTGGTAATTTGATTGCTATCGCAGTCTTCTTACGTTGCTTCTTCAATGCCTGTACCCTGTGCCAACCATCTAACAATATGAAGTATCCAGAATCTTTTATGGGTGCAACTAGTATAGGCTTTTGTTTCTTGTTCTTTGTGAGGCCTTTGATCCAGTTTCTCTTCTCTTTGTTCAACGGCCGTTCAACTCCTAGGCCTATGTCAGCCATGGTCACAAGTTTCTTTATCTCAACATCAATCGGTTTCATAATCTATAAAGTCTATGTTGTCTATTATCTGCCATTCCGGTCCATGCGGTATAGGCCTACGTAATGGATATTCGTTGACATCTGATATCTCCCTGTACCGGTTTGCACAAGGTGGACCACAGAATGGTCTAATGATACGTTTGTCATATTTTGTGTCGTGCAGGCTGTCATACCAGTATATTGCGTTGTAGAATTGTTTGTTGCAGACGTAACAGGTGTGTAGTTTAGTCATTACCCGGCAGTGAGGTCATCTGTCGCATACCGCCCGTGTTGATGTAGCCGGCCTGCCTGTTGTTGAAATCTGGTTCATCATTAGAAACTAGAAGGATATCGTTTTCATCTATCATCCTCACTTCTAACTCATTGCCGTCCTTCTTGACCTTTAGTGCCCTTGACCATCTGCCGTGTGCGACTAGCACCCATTCACCCACTTTGACGTCGTCCTGTTGATCGCCGATTGCATAAACTTTGGCCCATCTAGGATGTATTCCTGCCTCTGTTCCATCGTCGTCCATTAGTATGATTCCGCCCTTGGTCTTTGTTGCACCAAATTGCATGTCTGAGACCAACACCCTTTTCTTGAGTGGTGTGATGTCATAGTCAACAGCGTACTGCTTTCCACCGTGTGATCCAAATCCTTTTGATTGTAAGTCTTCTATCTGTCCCATGTAGAAGTATTATACTGAATTTATTCTAAGCCGTCAAGTGCCGCGTCAATACCTGATTTGGCAGTTGTCGTGGTCTTTGGTTTGAAAGTTTCCACTTGTTTTGATTCAGGGTTAACCTCTGGTGTTACTATTTTTTTGGCTTCTTGCTGTGGTTCCGCCGAAGGTGCCATTGGGGTCATCACTTGTACTTCTGGCTGACGGATTACTTTTACTTGTTGATCTGCCTGGGCAGTAGGTGGTGTCCTACGTGCCGGTGTTGGTTTCGCCCTTGCAGGCGTGTCGTCTACCATGCCCTTTGGTTGCTCGTAATATTTTTTCATCACGTTTTCTTTCTTTGTGACGATCTGTCCGCTGGGACCTAAAACGTCGCCCCTGGCGTTCACGTTCATATTACCAACTGCTCTTGTTGATTCATTGGCCGCTCGTAATTTCTCTATATCCACCATTTTGCCCTGCATGGTCCTGTACATTCTTTTTCTTGTGGGTCTTGCTACCATAATAATATGCTCCTATATTGATTACTTATCATCTGGCAATTCGCCGTATATAGAAAGAATAGTCCTATAATCGTTTCTTTCGCTGACCATGGAATGGACGTGTTCTACGTTGTTAATCAAAGTTGGCTTGTCTAATGGTAACAGTCCACTTTTTCCTATCTTGAAATAACATTCAGTATGGTCGGTTAAAGTCCAGTAGAATTTTTTACAATTTCTGATGTATGGTAAAACATCTTCTTCATAGATATCATCTTTGTGCATACGGAGAAAACTATTTGGTTCGAGAATCTGTGTATCTATGGTTAGAATATTAGTAAAGCCTATAGTGTCTATGAGTTTTTTTAGATTCGGACACGCTTCACTGTCTAACTTATAAAAAGGTAGTTCGGGTTGACAACTTTTCCTTACAGAATTTATAGTAACCTTGCCATTGAAAATCTTATTTGCGTGTACACATATTTTTTGCGTCTCTCTTAATATATCGTCTTTATTAATTTTCACATTGTTGATTACCTTATAAGGTACTGTGTCTTTATTCTTATCCCACCAATGTGGACCATCTCCATGCTCAAAAAATGTTCTTATACTTTCGGGCCATTGTTTTTTAAGCGTAACGGGTTTGTCAACGGTGAGCATATAATCATCAAAAAGTTTCGAACCAAATTTACCATTTGCTATTTCGTTCATTAATCTTTCAAACATGATACCTATCTTGGTATGTATCCAGATCTTAAAAACTCCACCTTCATCCCACATGGCAGATGCTGGTTGATAACACTCACCATTTCCGTCAACGTAATATCCTGTGTGTAGCAAGTGTCCTATACTTTCATCATTGATCTTAATATCTGTTATTTCGTTTTTATTTCCAGTGTAGGGAAAGTTGACCTCGTACCAACCATCGTCAATGATGGTGTCCTTGTGTAATTCCACATCGATTCTTTCATTCCATAAGTTCTTTAAAAACACTTCATCTATTTTGAGATGTGATTTTACTGAAAGTTTCATAAAATTATCTTAAAAATTCGGTGATGTTCAAATTGTACAGCAATGGATTGATCTTGTGTACTCCTATCAGGAACAAGCAGAAACTGGCCACCGAACTGCCCCTGCCAACTCCCCATACCACATTGTTCTCTCTCAGCGTGTCAACGAAATAGATAAGGAACTGAAGGACTTTGACAAAATTCTTCTTTTCAAACAGTGAGTACTCCAATTGCACACGAAATCTCTCTTCGTCATTCTGACACCTCTCCAGTAACCATTCCAGTACGTTGATTTTGTAGTATTTCTCTGGCATGTGCCAGTTGTTGATGTTGTTGTTGTCAAACTCTGCGACAGGGCCTCTGTCGGGTGTGGTCGATATCTCGGGCAGGTCCAAACCTGTTTGCTTCAATGCTTGGTTGTATTTTGCTGTGTCTTGGAAAAACAGTTTAGATATATTGAATTCTGGATCAGTGTACAGCAGTTCGATGGCGTCCTCTTCCGAGTACGTCACATCACCATGATTATTTGTCTTTGTCTTTTCCGCCATCTAGCACCTTTGGATTGAATTCAAATATTTTAGCATGTTCATGGTGCTGTTTGTCAATGGTAATCTGTTGGCTGTTCCAACTGAAATGTCCTGTGTATATTCCCTTGTCTGATTCTCTGTCATATGTTGCCGTGTCAGGCCTCAACCACCACGGATCAAACTTGCTGTATTTCGCCGAGAACCAGTCAGGCCTATCTAAAAGTATAAGCTCTTTGCTGTCTTTGTCAACCGTGTAGGTAATACCATCACCCTGCCACGAATTCAGTTTTACCCAGTTGATGACCATGTTGCTTTCCAGGATAGAGTTTGACTTACAGAAACACACCGCCGCCATTATCTGGTCATAGGGTGGTCTTGGTAATTCAATGAATCTGTTTTTACTGCTGGCCTTCAAAGTTTGGTACAACGGTTCATCTCGCCACGCAGTGATAGTGTTGGCTAACACCTGTTCGAACAGATTCTTCAACCTGTCGAAGTACTCGGTCTGTTCCTTAAGGCTTGCCGTGTGTGGTGTCAGTGATATCTCCACGCTGTACTCGTTGGGGAACAGTTCGTTGTCTACTATTATTATTGATTTGAATTTTGTCTTCCAAGTGAAATTGTTTGGCATCAGGAATATTTACTATTCCATGTTTATGAGGTCACCGTGGTCTGGCTCATTCCTTAACTTCTTGTTGTTCTTGTGCCATTCCTCTACACGTCTCTGTCTTATTGCGTCCTGATAAGTTTTCAATGCCATCTGCAGATTGTAAAGCATCTCAGGATTCCTGCCACGCCTTGCTATGGCCACTTTCCTGGACAGTTCCTTGATCCTTTTAGAAATGTCCTCGTCAGACATATTTCCTATTTCTTCTTGTAATGGATGAAAGTACATCACTACCTCCTATTAGATGTAGTTGTTTCCTAGTTGATGCATGAGAACAGTTGTGCCCGCATCTGGTGTCATGAATTCGTAAAGGTACCTGCCCGACGTAGGCACTGTGATCGTGTCAGAACTTCCGTCACCACCTGATACATTGCCCGAAACCAGTACGGCGCTCGGGATGGTAATCGTGTGTGAGGTTGATGTGACGTTTACGTCAAGTATGATACGCCCCAGTTTATTAGTTGCTGGTAAATTTGAGAACGCCAGTGTTATCGAACCGCTCGTGGTCAGTGTCTGGTAATGGCCATTTTCGTGATTCAACGTTATGGTACCTGCCAGTGTGCCATGGGCGTGTACAGTTTCGCTGTTGTCTTTCAATTCTCCATCACTGATGATGTTTCCAGAAAAATCGTTGGTGGCATTAAGACTGGCCTTGTTGCTCTGTATGTCTTCGATCTCTGACTTTGCCTCAGTGAAATTGTTCTTGATCGCCGTGAAGTTTGTTCTGAAACCCTGACTGCTGTTGTCCTGACCCGCAATCGGGTAAGTGCCGTCTATGTTTCCTGGTATTATTTTACTTGCCATTTTTATGTAATATCCTTAAATCTTAGATATTTATCGTTCGTTCTCTCCACCCTTATAACATCTCCGAGAGATGGTGCAGTCAAGTTGAACACTATCGTGGTTTTGACAGCGCCTGTGTCGTGCGTGAGATGGAAATCGGTCTTGTGAACCTGCACTGTGGAATTAACTTTTACCAAAATATCTTCTTCGTGTACAATTTCGTCAAGTTCAAATGACATCGTTGACCCATCTCCAGTGAAAGTTGTTGGTGAAACCTTGCTCTTTGTGACGGTGTATCTGTCAATTATGAATTCTATGTTTTTAAATTTTAAATTCAGGTCCTTTATCCTTTTCATCAACTTTGCAGATGCGCCTGGCTTACAATACAAAATCGGCACTGCCTTCACATATCCCAAAGGTCCTTTTGATCCTGCCTGCTGTGTCTTCATCCACAAGGGCAAGAAGGTCCACTCATCGTGTCCCAGAGACTTGATCCTGTCTCGCATGTTTTCCACCGCGTTTGGTCTGATTGTTGTCGCGCCTGTCTCAACACCGTCGTTGTTGACAAACGGATCTTTCATGTCTATGTAGATCACTTCGTAAAGTACCGTACCGTTCTGCTTGGCCACCGCTGTTTTAAGTTGTCCGAAGTAAAGATTTATAGGAGCGTGATTCAATTCCATTTGATTTTGGAAAGTTGTCAAAGTTTGTGCTTCTACTCCTGCCATCATCAACATCTCTGGCACTAACTTCATGCCAAAATTACTGTCCTCTGGACGATATATCTCTTCCGGTGAGTTGATGTTTGGGTCCTGGGCGATGTTGTAGAAAATGTTCTGGTCTATGAACGACGTGGCGTGTCCCATCAGGTTGCCGTACTCTATTGTCGTGTAAGGTATGTTGATGGTCAGAGTGAATTCCTTGGTGGCCGCCGACTCTTGGTATTGGTCACTGACCGTCACTGTGAATGTGAATGATCTCGTAGAATCTGTAAAGTCACTGGGATCTATTGTTCCAACAAGATTGCCCAATGGCGACAGTGTTATTCCAGTTGGTAAAGAACCGCCGGTCACTGAGAACGACAACACCCTGTTTGGTTCATCTGCGGTTGCTTCTATGGCCAATGTGCTAGGAATGTCTGCAGTCAAAGTGCCCACGTTGGCAGGAGTGGTGAACGTCACACCTATGTCTATGTCTCCAAGCACTGTCATAGTGAACAGTTGGTCACTGTACACTAACTGTCCTGTGTCCATGGTACGTGTTGCCCGCACGGTGAAAGAGTAGTCCTTGGTGACTTCACCCTGCCTAGGCAGGTAACCATGTATCTCTCCCGAGTTTGAGTCAATGGTCAATCCTGGCGGAAGCGTACCACTCTGTAATGAGTAGACGAAATCGTTGCCTGTGGAATCTTGGTCGTCTATGTCTATCTTTATCACGTGTTGGTTGTCGTGCCTGAACGTGCCGAGGTTTGAGTCTGTCAGGAACACAGGTCTACGCTGAGAAGTATGGTCCATTGTGATTGGAAAATTGTTTATCTCCGTCATGTCTATGGTGATGTTTGGATTGTTCACGTTCCAGTAAGCGGCCGAATACACATAAATTGAATTTTGTTGTGTGGTTACACTGGTGCTGTCACTGACCCTTACGGTTATCGGGAAGGTCATCGCTATCTGTCTTGTGGAATCCTCGAAATAGTCATCTGTCAATTGGCATATACCCGACAGAAGTCCTGACTCGCTCAGTGTGAGTCCTGGAGGCAGTATTCCTGAAATTATCTCGAATTTGAGTGATTGTCCTGTCCTAGTGTCTACGTCAGTGGCTGTGAACTGGAAGTTGACATATTCGCCATCCAAAACCCAGTACAGTCCAACCCTGGTCGAGTCGTCCAGTTGTAGTTGTCCTGATGCGGTGGTGAACACAGGTGCGTCCTGTCCCTCCACATCAATTGAAAATGTCCTGTCCGTGATAGTGGAACCCGACGTGGCTCGCACGACGAAGGTGTAAAGAGTTCTCTTGGCAACCGAGGCCGGAGTTCCTGTGAGTAGTCCTGTTGATGTGACCCTCATTCCTGAGGGCAGGCTACCTGCTATCACTGAGTAAGTTATGGCTGTAGAGTCGCTGGTGTTCGCTTCCAGTTGTAGTGAATACGAACTGTCCTCGGCGAATGTCGCTAATTTACCTGCTGTGGTCGTCCACACCGGCGTTGCCATAAAATACTCCTTACAATGCTATTTATTGGCTCTGGTCCAGTGTTCGATGTGCTGTTTTATGTTCTCTCTTTCGATTGGATCACGCTCGTTGCGTAGTTTTTCCCGCAGTCGTGCTATTTCAGATTGTGCAGATCTAGGCCTGCGCCTATGGTCATTTCTTTTCATTGTTTTCTGTGTTATACGTCTATTGCTGTTCTCTGGAACTTGAACACACAAGAGTCGTCAGATATGTTTGTTCCAAGAAGTCTTACATCACTGCCACTCACATCCACAGTGAGATCAGCCAGTGTGGGCGCACCTGCATAGTTTGATGTCGAACCATATGATGATATGTAGGCGGTCGTTCCATCGTGTATCACGTTGGCTTCAACAAATTCAAATCTGCTGTTTGTTGTGTCAGTGATTGATATAAAATATTTGGCACTTCTATATGTGGCAAGTGGAAAAGTGTTCAGTACAGATGTTGCTGAACTGGCCACTGTCGTGGTGGCGTCCGCTATGTCGCTGTGATTCAATGTTGCACCAGCCGTGGCGAATCCCAGGTTTCCTGCACCGTCCGTCTTGATGAACTGCCCTGTGGAACCATCGGAAGTTGGGAAAGAGAATCCACTGATCGTTACAGTGCCTGTTCCATTGCCCGAAAGTTCAAGATTGGCGTTTGATGCGTTTGTAGAAATGGTGTTGTCTGTTATTGTAACTCCGTCTATCACTGCGGAAGTGTTTGCTGTGATCGTGGTGAAAGTGCCTGCCACAGCAGTGGTACCACCTATCACTGTGTTGTCTATCGTGCCGCCGTCTATGTTGGCCTTTGTGATCTTGACAGATCCAGTGCCTGAAGCATTTAACACAAGGTCTGAGTTGGACACTGTGGTCTTGATCTCGTTGTCCTTGATGTTGATGTTTGAGTCAACTGTGATCTCTGGTGCGGTTACTATACCGCTACCACTGGGAGATAATTCTAAATCGGCATTCGTGGCATTGGTGGATATGGTGTTGTCTTTTATCGATATAGAACCTATGGTAACAGAGCCTGTCCCACTAGGAATAATGTTGATGTCATCATTTGATCGCACCGCTTCGATGTTGTTGTCATTGATCCTGATGCCCGGAAATAATATTGAACCCGTGCCAGATGGTGCGAACACCAGATCATCGTTAGATCTATTGGCCCTGATCTCGTTTCCGCTGATTGTTATGTCTTCGTTGAACAACGGAGATGCATATATCTCATCAAAGTTGTCATTGACCTTGTCCATTGCCACACGCAATAGATCACCTGTTCCGTCATTCGCCGTAGATCCAATGTTCAAAGTCTGTTGTGCCATTATGCTTCTATCACCCTCCTGACCACTGTCACTGTGTGGTCGTTAGTGTTATTTATTGTGCCCCTCAATCTCAAATTTCCTGCGTTTATGTCCGCGGACACTGTGATCAAGTCTATGTTGTTGCCCACGTTGCCGAACGTTGAGGTGTATGCAGTCGAACCGTCGTGCACCACGTTCACCTCGAAGCACTCGTAGTTTCCACCCGCCGTGTCCACCACCTGCACGTTGTATTTGGCACCTCTGTATGTTGTGGCACTCACAGTATCCAGTGTGGCCGTGGCTGTTGCTGTACCAGATGGTTTGGCCATGTTCACTCTGTAAGCGTTCACTGTTGTTGAACCACCTGACGTTGATGTTGCCGACACAGTAACAGTGCTTGAACCATCGTGTGCCGCTGACAGCGTTATCTGGTCAGTGCCCTTGGTACTGGTCTGTGCGTATTGTGTTATGAATGCGTTAGAACCATCAGTGACAACAGCGGCTTCACATATGGATGCCGCACCCTCAGTGGCGTTGTAGCCTACCACAATGTAATGTGCCCCTTGGTAACTTCCAGAGTCGAAGGTGTCAATATCAGTTGTGGCACTCGAAACTGTGACATTTCCTATAACGTTCACGTTGGTTCCTGATCTGTCCGCTTCGTTGTCTGCAAGTAAAATTCTGTATGCGTGTACCCTAAGGTTTGTCTCCAACCCACTGGCACTCAGTTCGACATTGGCTCCGTTGATCGCCGCCGTCAGTGTCAACAGGTCATTGTTGCCTGTGTTGACGATGCCGTAAGATGATATGAATGCGTTTGTTCCGTCATGCACGACCACTGCCTCTATGTTCATCAGTTCCGTCTTTGAGTCATTGTTGACTGAAATGTAGTATTTGGCACCCCTGTAATTGGCATGTGCCCATGAGTCGATGACCTCTGAAGCGGAATCAACGTCGGTGTTTATCACAACGGCGGCCTCCTGTTCTCCTGTGTAGCCTGTGGAGTCATCATCTCCCAAGCCGATCCTGTAGTAGGTCATGGAGTTGAAGGACGAACTGCCGGTTCCTAGCAATCTCACGTTTCCGCTGTTCACATCTGCATCTGCCACTATGTGGTTGTTGGTTCCTGTCTGAGCACTCGCCGAACTTATTATGAATGCGTTGGTATTGTTGTGCACCACAGAATGCTTGACCACCTCGAATTCTGAACTGTTCTCGTCCTTGTTCACGGCAAGGTACCAGGCACTGTCATATTTAGAAGTAACGAAACTGTCTAGAACAGCGGTGCTTGACTCAACCCTGTGATGATCACCTGATGCTGTCACGTGGTCTATGTCGTTCTTTGTGGAAAAAGATATGTTGGTCTGGTTGTCCTGTATGTCGGATGCCCCCAACAGGATAGGAGATGTGAACCAGCCCAACTGACCGCTTCCATTTGTCCTGAGAACCTGACCCGTGCCACCGTCCACGTGTGGCAAGAGCAGTCCATTGAGGCTTACGTAGCCAACCCCGTTGGCGTCGAGCTCGAGATTGTCGTTTGATTGCGTGGTTGTAATTTTGTTGTCGGTTATCTGTAGTCCAGTGGTGCTCAGTGACCCCTGTGCCACAGGTGAGAATGTCAAGGTAGTGAACGTGGCCGCGGCCGGAGTGGCGCCACCTATCACTGTGTTGTCGATCTCCCCACCGTCTATGTCCACCTTGACCGCTTTGATGCTTCCTGTACCGTTGGCAGTGAGCACAAGGTCAGCGTTTGACGTGGTGACTTTTATCTCGTTGTCATTGATGTTGATTGTTGAGTCAATGGTTATCTGATTCATCGCCACGGAACCAGAGCCGTTGGGTTTGAGTTCCAAGTTGGCGTTAGATTGCGTGACATTTAGATTGTTGTCCTTGATTGAGAATCCGTCGATTATGACAGAACCGATGCCCGCTGGCACAAGTTTGATGTCGTCGTTGGTCCTAGTGGTCTCGATGTTGTTGTCATTGAAGTTGATGGCAGGGAAATTCACAACACCCGTGCCCGCTGGCTTCAGCACAATGTCAGCGTTTGACTGTGTTGACGTGATCTCGTTCTGTGCCATGCCAATGTGCGACTGTACAGCACTTGTGGCGTAAAGTTCCGTGAAGTTTGAATTTATCTTGGCACCCGCGGTCCTGATGCTGTCACCTGTGCCGTCCGCACCTCCCTGTGTACCTAGATCTATCGTCTGTTTAGCCATAATTTACTGGTATTTATGGTTACGGAGATACGTTCTTGAACGGGTGGTCACTGGGCAGATTCGCCGTCAAACCCCACTTGTGGGCCAGGTATCCTTCAGCCTTCTGGAAGTCGGTTATGTCCGTACCGCCCGTGCCCGGCAGTGCGCCCACCACGAAGAATTCCGCCACCTGGCCATCAAACCTCTCATTGGACCTGTTCCTCATTACCCTTATGTCCTGGTTCTGGTTGATGGCATTGTCGTAGTCGTTGACCGGAGTGAATGCGTTGGAGCCGTCCACCCTGGCAGAGATCTGGTTGCCGGTCTTGTTGAATATGGTGCCCACTATGTGGAATGCGTCAAGGCTGACCCCAGAGTCAAACGCCTCTAGGTTACCTATGGTTGATGATATCCTGTCGGAACTCAAAG
>Ga0181581_10001123_pt1 | contig 20655 bp, 16 predicted proteins | sample 071ome_22_FD_132433 | JGI IMG/M metagenome (GOLD analysis project Ga0181581, IMG submission 132433) | Coastal salt marsh microbial communities from the Groves Creek Marsh, Skidaway Island, Georgia - 071404AT metaG (megahit assembly) | ecosystem: Environmental > Aquatic > Marine > Intertidal... | reverse complement strand
TGAGCCATTGGTCGTCCGATGGATCGACCTTTAAGTCTTTGCCGAACAGAACGGCCCCAACCTCGGCGGCTCCGAGGGGAAGACCCAAATGCCCTGAACTGCAGGCGTGAATTGCATCGATTGCCAAGCCACGGGCTTGGTCGGCAGCTTGTTGAAGGATTTCTTGGTTTTGCATATCTTTTAATAGAAACTTCGAATTGAAAGAAAGACATTAGAGGTATGCCCGACCATGGCGAGCAATTCTTGCTCTAATTAATTATTAAGACCGAAACAAAGAAGAATTATTCCTGATAGATCACATCTGTGGAAGTCAACTCAACTAAGTTTTCCCCAGGCTCAACTTCGACTTCCTTTGACCAAATGGTAACCACATTGGTCTCAACATCTTTATCAATTCCAATCACATAATATTTGTCATCAGGGGAGAGGTTTTCCAACGATGCCTGACCATAAGGATCAGTACGGGCACGTCCCACCTTGGCGGAAAGTAGGATGGACTTTACCCCAAGTGCAATCTCGGGATTGCGGGAAACATTCTTCTCCGCCTTAGCCCATAGTTCAGCAACGGACCGAACCTCTCCAGCAACGGCAGGATCATTGGTTAAGTCAGTTAACAATGCCCTTAGGTCCCGAGTGGTAAGATAAATCTCTGATGCTTGAGCAGGCTGAAGAGTACCATCTCTCAACGGCTTGTGAGCCACCAAATTAAGTTTTGTACGGTCTGCCACATTAGGCATTGGCGGATTTACTCTAGGCGACATTAAAGGTTTGGAAGCTACGACAACTTCTTGAGGCGCACCTACAGGCTCGGCCTTCTCATCTAAAGGTTGTCTTTTTTCTGCATTAATTGCGGTAGTTCGATTTAGAATTTGGCCCTTAACCGTAGGGGGAACCAGCTTTTCTCGAACTGCATGGCCGAGAAATCCGGCGATAGACTGATCAGCATATTCATCTTTGAGTAAATTTTCGATTATACGCTTCTGTGTTTCGGCATCTGGCAGTTTATTTTGATTACGGGCGAGAAACTTTTCCAATTGTTCGTCAGATGCTAAAGCTTGATGCTGCGAAGGAATCAGCAATTGAGAAGCGTCAAACACCCTACTGTCACGAGCATAGCTACGGGACTTTTCGTGATGGCTTGTGTTGGGTGAAACCCAAGCTTTGTTTTTCTTTGACTGAATTTTGACGAGTGATGGATTCCGAGCCAGATCTTCAAGGGAGTAGAAGCTAGAGGAAGAGGTATCCATACAATCATGCAGTGACAAAACTTTGGGGAAAAATAATGGGGTAGCGGTTGGGAAACGAGATAAATTCACAATGTCGGCACCATCGATCTCTTCGAACCGAAAGGCATCGGCAAAGAGAGAGGCATCCAAAAAATCTGAAAGATTATCATGCACAAGGGTCTGCCCCCCAAGCAATGAGGTGATCGACAAGGAAACTGATATTGTAAAGGGCTTAAAGGGCATATTCCTAGAGGGGAATATTTGAAATATACCAACCATCTTATAAGCTTGTAAAGATTTTCTTCTTGAAAGCGTGTCCAAGAAGCAATTTTTTCTTACTTTGCACAAAATCAATGTGTGTTACCGCATATATCAAAGTGCATTCATCTATTGCCTTTTAAACACATCCTAAAATATTTCTTTTATTTATGAGCGAATTAGCAAGTGAAGAGTATATGATCGAAGCCAATGGGCTAAGTAAGTACTATGGCGATTTTATCGCCGTGGAAGACCTAACCTTTTCCATCAGGAAAGGTGAAGTGGTAGCCTTTCTTGGGCCGAACGGTGCTGGAAAGAGCACAACCATGAAAATGCTTACCGGATATTTGGCCCCATCTGCAGGTGTTGCCAAGGTATGCGGGATGGAAGTCGCCAACAATCGCTCGTTGGTTGCAAATCGAATTGGATACTTACCTGAAAATGGACCTCTCTACGAAGAAATGACCCCGATCACTCTGCTAAATTTCTTTGGAGATGCCCGTAGCATGGACGAATCAACCAAGAAAGACAGAATATCCGAGGTAATTGAGCAGTGTGCTTTGCAGACTGTACTTAACAAGCCAATTGGAAAACTCTCCCGCGGATTTAGACAACGCGTCGGCATGGCCAATGTTCTTTTGCACGAACCTGATGTCCTGATCATGGATGAACCCACCGCCGGGCTTGATCCGAATCAAGTTTTGGAAGTAAGGAAAACGATTAAGGGTCTTGGTAAAACTATTCTTTTGTCTACTCACATCCTCCAGGAGGTTCCTGAAGTAGCTGACAGAATTATTCTCATTAATAATGGTCGCCTTATTTTTGAAGGCACCCCGGACGCATTAAAGGGTGAATCATCTCTCGATTCTTGGTTCAATAAACAAACTTTAGCTGCATAATCAAAACCCGACGAAATTTTCATGAACACAAAAGCCGTTCTCGCCGTATTTAAACGAAATCTCGCCGCATATTTTGGGAGTCCCAGTGGATATGTATTCATTTGTGCCTTCCTTCTTGCCAGTGGGTTAGCTGCATTTTGGCCTCAGGAATTTTTTGATTCTAACCTTGCGAATCTTGATCAATTAAACCGCTTCCTACCCCATATTCTGCTCGGATTTATACCGGCTATTACTATGAGTATATGGGCGGATGAGAGACGTCAGGGAACTGACGAACTCTTACTGACTCTGCCAGGAAGCGATTTTGATGTGGTTATCGGAAAATATCTTGGAGCCGTGGCAATTTTTTCGGTTTCTTTGGTTATTTCTCGCTTCGCCAATTATTTTGTACTTAGCCAATTAGGATACCCAGATTTTGGATTATTGGTATCAACTTACATTGGTTATTGGTTTGTAGGTCTTAGCATGATTGCCATTGGTATGGTAGCCTCTTTCCTTACTGCAAATCTTACCGTTGCCTTCGTTCTTGGAGTCGCATTCAACTCCCCGCTTGCCCTGCTACCGGATTCAGAATGGGCGATAGCCACTAACTTCTTGGATTTTAGCCGAGGCATAATCAGCACTTCTGGAATGATCTTTTTTGTCGGTCTTTCAGTTGCAATGCTTTACTTATCTTCCATTCTCATTGGCCGCAGGCACTGGGTGGGGAGTCCTCTTGGAAAGTCCAAATACTCCCACTTCGCAATTCGGGTAGTGGCAACCGTTATAACCGCATTTGCCCTTACCCAGTATTTCAGAAATCATGATGTGGTGCGGATTGACGCAACCGCTGAACAACTTAGCAGTCTCTCTGAAGGATCAATCGATCTGCTTGGAAAATTACAAAGCTCTGTGGAGATTGATGCATTTATATCCCCATCGGAATCCATGCCCGAGCAGTATGTGCAAACTCGTATCAATCTGCTCACCGCTCTAAGAGAAATTGATCGCGAAACTAAATTGGTGTCGGTCAAGATTCATGTTATCACCCCAGAAGACAATGCATCTGCTACGGCTGAAAAATATGGAGTGGAAAATCAAAATGGAGTAACCCCTCCCCTTTTTGTAATGGAAGGCGGACGCATGGTGCCCTGGCAGAAAGACCTGTACATGGGCGTAGTCTGTAAAGGAGACAACGGACAGCAGACCATACCCTTCCTTTTTAAAGGTTTACCCGTTGAATACGAAATTGTCCGAACCATAAATGCGGTAAGCGGCTCGCAAAAGAAAAAGACTCTTGGAGTTTTTGCCACCGATGCACCTGTGCTGGGAACCGCTGGCATGGGAATTATGGGTTTCAATCTCGGTGGTGGCACCCCAGCGTGGGAATTCTTTAACGAATTAAACAAGCAATACAATGTGCAGGAAGTCACTGGCGGTGATATTTCTCCTGAGGATTACGATGCATTGGTAGTAGTTCAACCAAGCACTTTGGATAACGAAAAAATGGACGACCTGGTTGCTGCGATCAAGTCCGGTATACCCACTGCCATTTTCGAAGATCCCCTTCCCCTGATCCAGGGAAGCGTAACTGGTACTTACGAACCCCGCCGCAATAATAACAGTGGCCCGGAAGGTGGCAGTGCACCGGAGAAAGGAGACCTCAATAAATTGTGGAATCTATTGCAGGTAAATTTCAACCTCGACCCCATGGAGAGGCTTCAAAAAATTCAGACCGAATTGGCAAGTCTCAAACAAAATGCTAGCCGTAGCCTAGCACCTGCCCGTGGGCGGTTTCCTGAAGTAGGCGTATTTTTCAGTAACCTAGAAAACCTGATTAAAAAAGCATCAGAATATGAAGCCCGCTTAAAATCAAACTCCTCTCTAAGTCAAAATGATTGGAACAGCTTGAAACTTACCACCCTGCGGACTGCTTTCGAAAAGATGGACAGCAACCATCCAATCCGTAACTTTGTGGAACAACGCCTGCTCTCTGACCTTGATACACGCCTGGGCGGTTTGCAGGAAAGAATTCTCAGGGATCCTTACAATCCATTCCCAAAGATCCCACGTTCAGAAAATTTTCCGGATGAATTTGTATATGTCGGTGGTTTGCCAAATTCCTTTCATAATGATCCGATCACTTCGGAACTACAGTACTGCCTTTTTACCTGCCCTGGCACTCTTTATCCTCGTTCATCTAGCTCCCTTCATTTCCAACCTCTATTGAAAACCCGTGGCGGCTCCCTCTCAGGCACAACCAGCCTCGAAACTTTTTGGACTGGTGGAGTCTTTGGAACGCCACGACGGTTTAATCCGGATCGTACCCTTTATCCGGGATCTGGTGCACCGGAAATTATTGCAGCCTCAATCTCCGGTGAAGTGGTTGATGGAAATAACACTAATCAAATCAATGTAATTTTGGTTGCAGATGTGGATATGCTCGCAGATCCATTTTTCAATATCCGTAGCCGTGGCCCCGAATCAGACTTTCCTCTGGATGTTGATAATGTAACGCTTTCGCTCAACTTGATTGATCACTTATCAGGCGAAGACAGCCTGCTTGATATCCGCAACCGTAGAAGACTGCACAGAACGCTTGAAGAATTCGAGAAAAGTATCGAAGAAGCAAGAACCGTTGCATCCCGAACGATTCAAGAGGCAGAAAGTTCCATTCAGGCAATTCTTCAGGATGAAAACCGTAAATTAAACGAAGCTCTTGCCGATGTTCAAAATAACCAAGGCTCTATGACCCAAGCTCAATTCATGCAAGTCTTACAGACTGAGGCAGCAAAGTTGCAAAAAAATCTCGCCAAGAGGGAAAGGGAACTTCGTCAGACAACCAATGTAAAAATCAAGGACGCAGAAAGAAAACGCGACCGTGAAATCAGGGAAAAACAAAGAAGTATTCAAAGGCTTTCTGTCTTTATCCCACCTCTGCCTTTGCTCTTAATTGCACTGTTCGTCTTCTATAAAAAACGGGGGGCTGAAATTCAAGGAACCGTTGATTCCCGGGTTCGTTCTTAAATAGCCTGCCATCCAACCTTCAACACTTTCGATATCACTAAAAAATGAACGAAAATAAGAAAACGATTACTTTTCTTGCTGCTGCAATTGTTGCAGTAGCAATTGCTACTTTCACCTCCCCCACCAAACGGGACCCGTCTGCCAAGCCCAATGTAATGGGACAGTCACTGTTTGCATCTTTTGACCCACGGGCAGTTACCGGAATCGAAATTGTGGAAGTGGATGAGGATGACATTCAAACGAAGTCAATCGAGGTTACCCAGACAGAAAAAGGCTGGTTTATCCGTCGCCCTGGAAAAGCAGACTATCCAGCTAATGCAGATAATCAATTAAAGGATGTAGCCAGTATATTATTTGACCTCAGAATTATCGATCAGGCTGGTGAAGGAGCAGGCGAGCATGCAAGATTCGGTGTACTTGATCCATCGAAAGCAGATCCTACTGAATCAGGCATCGGTAGACTGATCCACCTCAAGAACAGTTCTGGCTCTAACCTCGCCAGCTTAATTATCGGAGAAGAGGTGGAAGGGTTACCTAGCACATACTTTGTACGCAAGCCTGAACAAAATGCAGTTTTCCGTGTAGAAGTACGTAATGCCAGAGATGTTTCTTCTAAATTCGTGGACTGGGTTGAACAAGACTTCCTTGATCTTGATAAATGGAAAATCCGCCAAGTCACGCTTGACAACTATGATGTTAATCTGGCACAGGGACAAATCAACCGTTCAAACAATCCGTTTGTTCTTAATTTCGCAGATTCGAAATGGAGCCTGAGCGGTTCGAACCTCAAGGATAATGAGGAGTTGAATAAAGAGGTGCTGGATGCCATGAAAGATGCTTTGGACGATCTCGAGATCATCGATGTGGAAAGAAAACCCGACATTTTGGTTAAAAACCTTGAGCAAGGAAGCGAATTCTTCAGCAATTTAAGGGATGCCAACAACCAGGCAGTTGTGCAATCGCTTCAACAAAAAGGCTTTTACACTATTGCTGCCAAAAATGCAGCCGGACAAACCGTACCAAAAGTGGTTTCAAACAAGGGTGAGGTACTTGTCGGGATGGAAAGCGGCGTGGAATATGTCTTGAGATTCGGTGAAATTTACCGGGGACCTGAAGATGAGGAAAATTCCACAGGTGACAGCCGTTACATTTACGCTTATGCCCGGGTCAACGAGTCCCTTCTTTCTCCACCAGAACTTGAACAACTCCCTTCCACCGAAGGAGCTAAAGGTCCTGAAGGTGAAAAAGGCCCGCTTGCAAAACCCGGCCCACCTCCCAGCTTCACTCCCCCTACTCCCCCGCCCAGCATCACCCCACCGCCACCTCCCTCAACAACTGGTGCGACACCAAAAGTAGCGGTAAATTCCGATAAAAATGCAAAAACGGCTAAGGCAGCAAAAAAAGCAGAGAATGATGCCAAGCAGGATGCTGAAACCGCACGCATTAAATCGTCCAATGCCCGGAAGCAAAAGGAATACAATGATAAAGTTGCCAAGGCTAAGCAACGGGCAACAGAACTTAACCAAAATCTTGCCGGTTGGTACTATGTAATTTCAAATGACATTTATGACAAAATTCGTCTGGATCGGTCTGATTTTGTTAAAAATAAGGATGAAGAAATTGTCGAACTGCCCGATGAGGTGTCTGCATCTCATATTTTAATTTCCTTCAAAGGTGCCGACCGTGCCGATTCCAAGATCACCCGTTCTAAACAAGCTGCCCAAAAGGAGGCGGAAAGAATCCGTGGCTTGATTTTAAACCAAGGTAAGGATTTTGCAGAGATGGCTAAAACACATTCCGACGGCCCTTCAGGTCCCAAAGGTGGTGATCTCGGTAGTTTTAAGTTTGAAGTCATGGCCAAACCATTTTCTGAAGCAGCATTTGCTCTGGAAGTTGACGAAATTTCCGAGGTCGTGGAAACTGGTTTTGGATTCCATATAATTAAGCGTACAAATTAAAAGTTTATCTTTTTGTATGAAAGATTGAGTTTTAACTTTCTCAACTCATTGGGAATGGGTATTGTGACCCATGCCTCTATCCTTTCTCAAAAAGAAAAAATCTCCCATCTGGGAGAGAATCGAGCACGATGACATAACTCGATTACGCACAAAGTATGATACCTATTATCATATCTTTGAGGATCAAAAAGGAACCCGTGTAACCAAAGACGGTAAAGAGTATGTCATGCTTTCAAGTAATGACTACCTTGGCCTGAGCCATCATCCTAAGATTAAGGAAGCTGGAATCGAGGCTTTAAAAAAGTGGGGAAGCAGTACAACTGGAGCAAGGCTGGCCAATGGTGGAAGATCCTTTCATCGGGAATTGGAAGAAGAACTGGCAAATTTTATTGGAAAAGAGTCATGCCATGTTTTTTCGGCTGGCTATCTCGCCTGTGCATCCTCGGTTACTGGGTTCGTTGGAAGGAAAGACATCGTTTTGGCTGATAAGAACTTACATTCCTCCTTATGGAGTGGGATTAAGTTAAGTGGAGCTCACTGTGAAAGATTTGCTCACAATCACCCTGAGCATTTGCGTGAAATCCTTGAAGCCGAAGAGAAAGAAACGGGAAAAGCAGTTGTCCTCGAAGGAATTTACTCAATGGAAGGACACATTGCCCGGCTACCAGAACTTACTTCAATTGCTAAAGAATTTGATTGTTTCACTATTCTGGACGATGCCCATGGCTTTGGCGTGCTTGGAAAAGACGGACGCGGAACGGCTGATCATTTTGGTCTTACTGATGAAATTGATGTGATATCAGGAAGTTTTTCAAAGTCGCTTTCCGGCATTGGTGGTTTTGTCGCTTCCTCCAAGCAAGCGATTGAATTTATGCGAAGTCATTCGAAGCAAACGATCTTTTCAGCGGCCCTTACTCCTGTTGCTTGTGCTTGTGCAAAAGCTGCTCTACAAGTGATGCAAGATGAACCAGAACACCGGGAAAGGCTGTTCAAGAACTTGGAAAGGTATACATCATTACTTAAAGAGCTCAATCTGGATACTTGGGAAAGCGAAGCTCCCGCAGTTCCAATTGTGCTGGGAGAAAAGGAGAAGGTTTATTATTTTTGGAAAGCTCTTCTTGAAAAAGGCATTTACTCCATCATTTCAATCGCTCCAGGCGTACCTCCAGGAAAAGACCTAATACGTACAGCAATTTCAGGTGCTCATACTGCGGACGACCTCGACCGAATAGAAGAAGGTATCAGGTACGCGGCCACGAAAATCTGAACGATTTCTAATTCCCAAGAAAGCAACTGGTTTATAATTCAAGTTGTAGACTGAATTACTGAGCTACTCTTCCCTAGTGTGACAGCAGCAGGAGGAGGTAATTTTTTCAGACCAAGCAATATGCCTATAGCCTCGGCTAATTTAAAAAATGTGATACGGTATGGATTAATCAAGCAAAGGTAAAGATAGGTGATCGCATGGAGTTTTTGATCCCGGACAGATTCTGTGGCCCTAATACTTTTACCCCATTTTTGCATTAAAATTTCAAAGTTTCTGCGGTTATGAATTTTACGGCCGTCAGAAGCTCCTTTTACATGCTGAATCACACTGTTATGAGCAACATAATGCTCCAATCCAGACCTTGACATTCGGACACATAGCTCAACATCTTCACATCCGTTGATGAAGTCTTCATCAAATCCATCAAAAGAAAGAAAGGTTTCCCTTTTTACCAATGTACATGCAGCCGTGACTGCACTCCATCTACGCCTGCCACCACCCATTGGGTTAAATAAAAAACCTTGGCCAAAATGACGGGGATTGCCAGCAGGCCCGAACACTACACCAGCATGATCGTAAATCATAGAGTCTGCAAGTTTTTGAACATTGCCAACCATACCAACATTTTGTTCCTTTTGAAAAACTTCAAACATTGGAAAAAACCAATTTCCCTGAACAAATGCATCAGAATTCAATAGGCATAAATACTCACCTCTTGCTTGCCTTGCTAGAAAATTGTTATTTTTGGCAAAGCCTGACCTCTTTTTATTTAAAAATACACGATAAGATGCCTCATAGGATTTGATGAATTCTGTGGTATGATCCTCACTTGCATCATCAATAATGAGAACCTCGTATGGTAAATTACCTGGCAAAGTATTTTGGAGAGAGGATAAGCATCTTTTAAGCTTATCTGCCTGACCGTACACCGAAATAAGTATACTTAATTTTGGACTAAATTTTATCACCACAATCTTAATTCATGTAAGCATTTAACAACTTGCACCCATTTATCTTTGAGTCAAAGTTTTCCCGTGCTGCAAACTGACCATTCTTGCGGATATTAAGATATTTTTCCGGAAATTTCCAAAAATCCATCAGTATGGATACCCATGACGAATAATCCTCAGGATTTAAGGAAAAACCAGATTTTTCATCTATGAATGCCTCCGGTGCTCCTGCCCGATCTGAAGCGAGAACCAACATGCCCGCTGCTAATGCTTCAGGAACCACATTAGGAATTCCGTCTCGGTCACCCCTGGAGTCAACAATTCCTGTAAATAAAAAGGCATCGGATTCTAAGTATAACTGACGTACTGTCTTTTGGTTCAAGGAGCCAGAAAAAGAAACTTCGTCATTCAAGTTCAGGCGCCTTCTTTCAATAAATAAATCTCTCCGCAAAGGACCATTGCCCACAATTTCCAAATAAAAAGGAATTTCTGATTTCTTGAGGATATTGGCAATGGCAAGCATGTGAAAATATCCTTTTTTTTCAACCAATCGGCCGACAGATAATAATTTAAGCTTACCTTGATTAACTAAACTAAAATCATTTCTGGAGGGCCATTCGGAAAGACTTCTTTTTATCAGTAGGATTCGGTCGCTTTCGACCCCAAGTTGGTACAACCGCCGGGCGGTTGATTCAGAAGAGGTCCTAACAAATCGAGCTGCAGTAAGTTTTTTGGTCAGGAGCCAATCCCCCCCATGACGAAAAACATCATACGCGTGCGCACCCATTGAAAATTTAGTGGATATAAGTCTGGAAATCGTAAAAGCGGCAGTTGCAGGCATCGTTGCCCATACAGCATGTATTAACTGGTATTCCTTTTCCCGAAAGCGGTGTGCTTCAACCAAGGCAAATCCTAATCCAAGAAATGTTTCACACCAGTTTTGCAGACTATTACATGGATTTGTCCACAAATAAGTTAGAACCTCTTTACATTGATGAGGTTTTTTTAAAAACCAATAGGGTAACCAATAAAAGAGAAATAAAAGTTTGGAGGGATAAAACCGAAAAATCTTTCGATCTTCCCAGATTTCATCCCCTTTCCAAATCGAGTATAGGTCTGGAAAGAAAGACAGTTTTCCAAGAGACCGCAACTCTCGGCGTACGAAGGTTTCCGTAGGTCGCGGGAAAGTGGCGTAAAGAAATGCTACCTTACTCAAGGTATCAATGAGTCAGCAATGGAAGCAATTACTAGGCGTTGTACTTTACAAATCTGGGTGAAGGTTGTGAAGATTTTCCATTCTCACCAGTTTTTCCATTCGCATGAATTTGAGCAATTTCAGTGGATGAGTTGTCGGCTTGACCATCAACTACTGGGAAATAATCAAATGCAAGTTTGATTTCCTCTGCAGTTGCTGTTTTTTCACCACCCACGTTAATCTCGCCACTGAAGCAAGCAAGGGGGTGACGCACACGGGACACTCTAATTTTCATGGAAAGTTTGTCACCAGGCTGGCAGATTCTACGGCACTTCACACCGTCACAAGAGGTAAAGAAAATCGTTTTAGGGTCCACTTTTTCAGTCAACCCAGGATGATCACCCTTGAGTAAATAAAAAACACAGAGTTGCCCAAGTGCCTCAATCATGATCGATGCAGGGAAAATTGGTTGCTCTTTAAAATGTCCCTCCAAAAAATATTCATTGCCGGTGATTTTATAATCGCCACGAACTTCTTCTCCTTCAACGGTAACACTTTCCAAAAACAAAAAGGGCTCTTTGTGGGGCATCAGCGACGCAACTTCCTCAATCCTGAAAGTTTTTGATCTTTTAGGAGGCTCAACTCCCATGGCTTTTGCGTTGAGGTAGGCCTTCACATCACCAACTGTACGAAGGTCTCTGAGTTCTTCGTTATCAATACTTACTTGTAGAGTTTGCTCAACTAACATGACAACTTCAAGCATGGTCAAAGAATCCATCCCAAGGTCTTCGTACATTCTTAATGTGTCATCACTTTTCGCAAGGATTTCTCGCTGATCAGGCTCGAGGTGGCGGTCAATGATGCCCATTACGATAGTTTCGATTTGGACAACATCTTTGTTTTTACGAAACTTCAATGCAGCTTCATAAGTGCCAGCAGGACACCTTTTGAGCAGTTCTTTGAGGTCTTCTTCGAGAGCGGCAGGGGATTCCTCTTTCATGGGATTTACTTTAGAATAATGGGATAGGAAAAGTAAAGTTTTTACAGGGTTGCAATCTTACGCTTTACTTCAAACTTTTTAAATATGGACAAGAATGCTAATTCGGGCAAACCTAAACCTGTCATCCTAACCTGCGCTCAACCAACGGGTAATTTAACCTTGGGAAACTACCTTGGAGCAGTAAAAAACTGGTCATCCATGCTAAATGATTACGAATGTTTTTTTGGCATCGTTGACTTGCATGCACTTACCGTACCTCCAAAACCATCCACGCTTCGGCAAAATGTTTACTCCTGCATCGCCCAGTATATTGCCTGCGGATTGGACCCTCAAAAATGCCACCAGTTCGTACAATCTCATGTGATAGGACATACCGAACTGGCATGGATGCTTACTTGCATGACCCCGATCGGTGAACTGCAAAGAATGACCCAATTTAAGGACAAGGTGGCAAAAATGGGATTTAAGATCGCACAAGACTATGCATCGGATGATCTAAAATTCACCCATGAAGGAATGCGTGCACAAGCCACGATTAATGCAGGTCTTCTTTGCTATCCTGTTCTGATGGCAGCAGACATTTTACTTTATAACGCAGATCTTGTTCCAGTGGGAGATGACCAACGCCAGCACCTCGAATTATGCCGTGATTTAGCGGGTAAATTTAATCAAAAATATTCAGAAACATTTACCATTCCTAAGCCATATGTTGCACAAACAGGTGCTCGAATCATGTCCCTTGCTGATCCAGTTCGTAAAATGTCAAAATCTGATATAAATGAACGGGCTACGATTTATATTCTGGATGAACCTGCCCAAATCAAGAAAAAGATTGGAACAGCGGTTACAGATTCGGGAAGCGAAATAAAACACTCACCAGAAAAACCGGGAGTCTCCAACCTTTTGACAATTCATTCTGCCCTGTCAGGAGAATCAATTGATAATTTGGAATCTAATTTCTCTGGAAAAGGATATGGTCAGCTAAAAGATGAAGTGATCGAATTACTGGTAGAAATTCTCAGACCGGTACGGGAATCCTACAACGAATTAATCTTGGACAAAAATTATTTAGATTCCGTTTTGAAGGATGGTGCTGACGCAGCCCAAAAGAGAGCTTATAAAATTCTCTCCAAAGTTCAGAGAAAGATTGGTTTGACTGAGCGTTTAAGAGGCAGAGATTAACCCGAAAAATTTTTCGCTTGGATTTCCACTGAAAAAGGAACATTTATCTCCTAGGTGAATGGTTGATGGATTACGATTTGGAAAACGAAAATAAAGGGTCAAATAAATGGCCATTTTATGGAGCTGCTGCTTTTATTTTTTTCACAATTGCAATTTTTGCCTCTTTTTCATTGCAGGAACAGGGAACCCTTGATCATTGGCAAATTGCAACCTTGCTTCTTGGAAGTGGGCTTATCGCCGTACTAATATTTCTGCCTCATTTTTTATCAGGAATAGCTGACAAGCTTGATAATTCAAGCAGTCAGGAAGAATCCGCATTGGCAAATAAAACTTTTTTGGAACTCAAGGAGATGCGTTCGGATCTTGATTCCCTGTCAGTTAAAATAGACAAAGTCCCAACTCTTGTGGATAAAATTGTCTCAGAATCCAAAAATTCAGGGAGTGAAGAACTGCAAAGTTCTATCCTTGATAAACTACAAGACCTCGAAGCAAAATTATCGTTAAAGATCGAGGAGGGTTATCCAGTCCCTCCCCTTCTTCCTGAGCCTGACCAAGACAATAAAGAAATCAAAAAAAGTATCGATCTACTTACTAAGGAAATCCGTTTATTACAGAAGAAGTTCTATTCAGCGTCAGATGAAGAGACGCAGGATTACTCTGACGGGCAAGCCAAGGGTGATGAAATTCCTCTTAAACCAAATGATCATCTGGAAGAAACAGACCGAAGTGAAGAAAAAGAACATTCCCTTCCTCCAAATGACTCGGGCAATTCTTCCGATCTGGCAGATGATCTTACCGAGGATTCAGATGAAGAGGTGTATCAGGAGAACATTCCAACCATCCGCGAGGATGGCAGCGATGCCGATCACTTACTAGAAAGTTCAAACGCCCCAGCTCTTGAGCAGACGAGTAAACCTGAAGAAATTGATGAAAACGCAGATAAAACAGTAGAAGAACTCGATCTTGGCCTGCCGGCACCTGAAGAAACTTTACGGAAAGTCGACGCTCTGCTTTCTGGCAAGCAAAAATCTGATGATTCAAAGAGAGAAGAGCAAGAGGATTTAAACAACGATAAAAATGGAACCACTACCGTGGTTGCAAATGTTATGATTGGCATTGGTAACAAGCCATTTTTGCGGGGGGAAGGCCCCGGATTAAACTGGGACGAAGGAGTCTCAATGAACTTTGTTGAAATTGGGAAATGGGCTTGGTCTCCTCCACGAAAGAATGCCCCTCTGATTGTTCAGGTCTATCGCAATGATCAAGATCCCGACAAAGGAGGAAAAATTGAAGTAAAGCCAGGTCAGAAATTAGAAATTACTCCTGATTTTTCTTAAAAAAGAGATTCAGGATACTCCCCTCTCGAAATCATTTCCACAATGGCTGCTTTCACAACTGGTTTATCTTCTCGGTAAGTAACCCCCAACCATTTGCACTTGGCAAGCCCAGCATGAAACAACGCGTTTCCCCCAGATATCCAATTATCCACCGCTGCTGGTAAATAAAACTCGTCTGTGGACAAATCTGGGGAACTTTGAAAAAAATCAACAATTCCTGAAGTTAGAAAAGAAAAAACTTCGGGAGGGAAAGCCCATACATTCATAGATACAATTTCGTCACCAGAAAGTTCACATACATTTCCCTGAGAATCTTTCCCAAGAATGCAGTTGTTTGATCGAGCAATTCCTGTCCACTCCTCAACTGAACTCAACAAATTTTCATTAATTTTACAAATACCACGGCTAACTTTTCCGTGTTCAGAGAGGGTTTCATTTAAATAATAACCAACTATGGATCCGTAAATTTTCCCTGAGTTAAATTCTTGATGATTAAATTGAGATATTGAGGTAATCAGCTCTTGAAAAGTTGCTGCACCATAAAAGTCGTCCGCATTGATTACCGCAAAAGGAGAATCTGCCAAATTATTACGAGCACACCAAACAGCATGCCCAGTCCCCCAGGGCTTTTCTCTCTTGCCGCAAAAGTTAACTTCTTGCGGCAGGTCATTGATTGATTGGTATGCATACTCAACATTGATCTTACCTAAATATTTGCTTCCAATTTGCTGATGGAAAACCTCGTGCATTTCTTCCCTTATTAAAAAAATAACTTTAGAAAACCCCGCCTTAATTGCATCATGGAGGGAATAGTCCATGAGGGTTTCCCCATTCGGACCCACAGGATCCACTTGTTTTAATCCGCCGTACCTGCTGCCCATACCGGCGGCAAGCACAAGTAATGAAGGTATCTCCCTAGAAATCATTTCGAAGTGCAAAAGATAAATAATCGAGAACTTGTGTGGTAGTAACTGCTTCCTGTCCGTGCTGCCTCGAAAGTGCTTCTGCAGCACGTCCATGCCAAAGTGCACCAAGAGCAGCACAGTCAGCCAGCGACCACTTCCCCCGGGCCATTAAAGAACCAATAATTCCGCTTAACAAATCTCCACTTCCTCCCCTTGCCAGTAATGAACTCCCAGAAAAAAGATGGAGGACGGAACCATTTGAAATCACCTTCGAATGCGGGCCTTTTTGTAAAATTACCCCCGGAAAACTGGCAATAAATTCTTCCGTCTGACCATATCCCGATAACCGGTCCAGTTCACCCCCATGTGGTGTAATAATAATTTGAGCATAATTTTTTAATTTAGAAACAATCTCGGGTCTTAATGCGTCAGCATCCATTAGCAAGCTCTTGGGAAATAATTTGCAAGTTTCGCGAATTACGGCATGCGATTCTTCCTCTTCTCCAATCCCCGGACCAACGACTAAGGCATCGGCACGGTCCAAAAATTGTTTTATTTTACCCAAGCCTTCCAAGGCAAGCCCACCATTCGGCGTCTCGGGTAAAGGTATCCACATCGCCTCCGGGCAATTGGCGACAAAGGAGGGATGCAACGATTCAGGTACACCGCATGTTAGTAATCCAACCCCAGCACGCAAGGCACCACGAACACACATCAGGGCTGCTCCCCCCATATCTCGGGATCCTGCAATGACCAAGAGATGACCAAAGCTTCTTTTATCCGAATTTACTGGGCGCAGTTTTCGCAAAAGCGGCAGGGCAGAAGAACGAAGAACCTTCTCAACGGAACAACTGGCATCATTTGGTGCATTTTCAAAAAAACCAAGATCAAGGTATCTCAATCTCCCAACCCATGGTTGATTAGAGTTATCAATCACTGGTTCTTTTACGATTCCAGTGCAGTATGTGAAGTCAGCACGGAAAGGCTTGATTTCATCATTGATTGAAGCACAAAGACCAGTGGGCAAATCAACAGAAACACGTACCGATATTTTGTTGGAATGATTCAATAATTCGATCCATTCCATGAGTGGGCTTTTCAGCCCTCGTCTCATTTGCATACCAAGAAGTCCATCAATAAGTAAATCAAATCCCCTTTCTTTACAAACTTCATCCAAGTTGTGTTCTATCTCGGCGGGATCCATTCCATTCACAACAGGCAAAATTAGTAGTCTTTTGGATGCAAATTCAATCAACTCCTCAAACGCTCTTTGAGTAAAGGGCTTACATTCGTCCTTAGGGGTCCACTGCCAAACAACCGCACTAGCTGTAGGTATAGTACGTAAAAATCTCCGGACTGCAATCAGGGCATCCGCACCGTTATGACCTTTGCCCACTAAAGCTAAGATTCTGGGGCGGTGAGGAATAGTTCGAAGTTCCCTCATATCCCGAAGTGCAGCATCAGCAACCCCCTCCCCAGCCTTTGTCATTACCTGCCATTGCAAGTCCTCATTTCCACGGAAGTAATTCTCTTCAAATGAAAGAGCTTCGGAAAGGGAGAGGATTGGATCTTGGGGAAGCATGGACTTCATTTAACCAGTACGACTAAGGCGGAAGCGATTTCATTGAGGTGAGAAAGGCTAATTAATGCAGAAGACGCACCCTTTTCAGACAAGGTGGACAGCCCCTGCCTTGAAAAGATCGCAATCGGCCGACCGCTGGTTGCCTTTTCGACTTCAAGGTCAAGCCAACCAAATTCTTTGCCAATACCTGTACCTACGGCTTTGGAAACTGCTTCCTTGGCCGCAAACCTCGCTGCAAGACAGGGAGCAGGATCTCTTCTTTCCAAGCAAAACTTCTGCTCATTTTGGGTAAATACTTTGTCGAGAAATGAGGCACCATGACGCTCAATGGATTCACGGATACGGGATACTTCTATTTGGTCAATTCCAACTCCTACGACATTGGAACCATTTGGAATTTGGGGGAGATCCATCAAGAGTTGAGAAGATTACGCATCGATGATACGGCCTCGCTCATACCATGTCTAAGTGCACGGCAAATTATACTATGCCCGATATTAAATTCCGTCACCCTGTTAAGTCTTTTTGCTCCTTCGACATTTTCATAATTAATGCCATGTCCGGCATTCACCCGCAACCCAAGATCAAGTCCAGTTTGCATACCTTGGCTGAGAACTGATAATTCTTGCTCACGCTTTTCCTCAAATGGCCATGATCTGGCAAAACTACCTGTATGCAACTCCACCCACGGGGAACCAATTTTTGCAGAGGCTTCCAACTGTTTTACATCCGCGTCAACGAACAAACTCGTAGGAATGTTTTTTTTCTGAAATGCAATAACTGCATCCCTTGCACGCGAATAGTTTGCAACTACATCAAGGCCCCCCTCAGTGGTTACCTCCATCCTATTTTCTGGCACTAAGCAGACACTGTCGGGGCCAAGGGACAAAGCAAGCTCTACCATTTCATCAGATAAAGATACCTCCAAATTGAGACGCGTCTTTTTACGCTCCATGTACCGTTGGACATCCTCCAGTTGAACATGCCTACGATCTTCTCGTATGTGCATGGTGATGCCATCGGCTCCGGCATCCTCGGCCAACCAAGCCATCGCTGCGGGATCCGGCTCGACAAACCCACCAAAGGTGTTGAGTTCATCGCGGTATCGTGCCTGCCGGAGAGTCGCGACATGATCCACATTAACTCCTAACAAAATCATAACCTCATGTTTAAGTTTTTTTAAACCAAACTCAACCGGGTTTGCTCTAAATTATTACCCTTTGCTTGCCCAGCTTGATTGATCAAATTACGCAAGAATTTAGGACGATGATGATTCGTGGGGCCATATTCTTGCAAAGCCTTGATATGAAAAGGTGAACCGTAGCCTTTGTTCGAAGAAAAATCATAGCCGGGAAATTCTTTACACAATCTCTTCATCATACAATCACGGGTGACCTTTGCCAAAAGAGAAGCCATTGCCACGGCCAGTGAAATGCTATCTCCCTTAATCAACCCTTCGTGCCTGAAGTTCAGTCCTTTCATTCTTCTTCCATCCACCAAAACTTTCCATTTTTCTACCGAACCAGTCGCCTTGCCAAATAAATCCTGATCATCATGTGGGCAAGGAACCCAAGTACTGTTTGACATTAGTGATGCGGACTCCATCGCCCGACGCATTGCAAGGCAAGTCGCTCCGACAATGTTATATTCTTCAATTTCATCAACCGAAGCCAATCCAGTTGCCCCAAAAACCTTCTTCTCGTCAATCAAGTATTGAATGACCTGATATAGTTCTTCCCTCGTGGATTCGTTAAACTGTTTTGAATCGTTTATCCGGCAGGTTAGTTTTCTATTTTTCCCATTCGAGAAAAATCCAGCAGACAAAATTACACAACCAGCAACCACTGGTCCCGCCAAGCAACCCCGGCCTGCCTCATCCACGCCAACAATACCAACATAATTCTTGGCAACCTCCCGGTCGTGAGTCCAGCGGGGATTAACCCTTTTTACCTTCCCCGACTTTGGTTCCATACTTTCTTGACCGGTGGGGACTTGCCCATCGATTCATAAGCAGTTTTGAAATGTAATTTACAAAATTCTCCCATTTTTTGCTCCCCAACTTTATGGAATAAATCAATCGCAGCCTGTTTTGCCTGAGCACCGGATCCTTTGGGAAGTGAACATCCAGCATTTACTTCCAGTTTTTTTAATTGTTCAAGCCAAGTGGCTCGGGCAATAATAGATGCAGCGGCCACCACTGGATCCTCCTCTGCCTTAGTTCGCATTTGGAGATCAAAATCGCTATTCTTAACATATTGCTGAACAAGAGGTTGTTTTGAAAACTGATCGAGAAGCCCCCACCTTGGCTTTTTAACTTCCAAAGCATCAAGAAGTGAACGTCCATGTAACCAAGCTAGTAACTTATTTAAATTTTGTCCGAACTTCCCATATAGTTCATTGTATTTTATCATACCCGTGTAGGCAGTCTTTACGACCACTCCCTTAGTACCCTTGATGCTTTTGGCCATTTTAATAATGGCACCGTCAGTAATGGTTTTGCTGTCTCGAATTCCCGCCGCCATCCAGTTGCGAACCATTTCTCCATCGGCGATTACACAGGCGGTAACCACTGGCCCAAAAAGATCACCCTTTCCACTTTCATCCAATCCAGCATGGGGCTCAAACCATTCGGGATGGTTCACCTCTTCATATCCGAGCAAGAATTCACCGGTTATTTCGGGCTCTAGAATATTGCTCACAAAATCCTCAGTCTTCCCCCCCTGTACCACCAGCTTACCGCTCTCATAAACAACAACTTTAACCCCATCCCCATCAAATGCATGACGGGCATAGGGAACTTCACGGGTTGGCCATCCACGGTTGCCAAGAGCATCAGCCACCTTATCCATCTGCTCAGAGGATAATTTGAGCGTGTAAGAACTCCTCTTTTTTGGTTCAGATTCACCACGGTTATTTGCAGGACTTGCCATCTCCCCCCTATCCATGAGAAAGAGATGAGAAAAACGCAACCGCCAAGGATGGAAAATTTACCAAGCACTTCATGGATAAAATCAGAAACTGAACTTGCAGACTATCAAGCTGCTCTTTTGGACTGGTATGACCTTAATCGGCGCGATCTGCCATGGCGTCAAAATTCTTCGCTTTATAAAACCGTTGTTTCTGAATTCATGCTTCAACAAACCCGGGTATCTACTGTGCTGCCTTATTTTGAAGACTGGTTAAAAGAATTCCCTGATTTTAAGAAGCTTGCTCAAGCATCAGAAACAAAAGTTCTAAAAATGTGGGAAGGATTGGGATACTACTCACGGGCAAGAAATCTCCACAAGCTCGCCAAGATTGCAAGCTTCTGGAAAGAGCCGCCAAAGTCGCTATTAGAATGGAAAGCATTGCCGGGAGTTGGTCCATACATTGCAGCCGCAGTATCTAGCATATCGATGAATCAACCAGAAGCAGTGTGCGATGGAAATGTAGTTAGGGTGATGAGCAGAATTTTTGCTATTTCAAAAAGTTTCAAAGATGGGGCTACTGCTCAAAAAAAAATTCAGCCTCTTGCACAATTGCTTATTTCGGAACAAAGACCCGGGGACTACAATCAGGCTGTCATGGAACTGGGAGCCACCGTTTGCCTCCGCTTCAATCCCCTGTGTTTACATTGTCCGATTCATAAAAATTGCAAAGCAGGAAAAAACGTTAAATGGCAGAATTATCCAGCTCTGAAGGCCAAGACCAAAAAAAATAAGAAAATTCGCCGGTTCTGGATGGAGAAGAATCAAAAATTACTCCTTCGATCCTCTGGTGAGGATCGCCTTATGGGAATTTTCGAACTTCCTTTTGAACTTCCCTCTTCTTCGGAAGATTCTCAGATTATATCCACCATTATAGCAACCCGCAAACGCACTATTGGAAATGTCAATTACACCGAGGAAATC
>Ga0181581_10001121_pt1 | contig 20678 bp, 3 predicted proteins | sample 071ome_22_FD_132433 | JGI IMG/M metagenome (GOLD analysis project Ga0181581, IMG submission 132433) | Coastal salt marsh microbial communities from the Groves Creek Marsh, Skidaway Island, Georgia - 071404AT metaG (megahit assembly) | ecosystem: Environmental > Aquatic > Marine > Intertidal zone... | reverse complement strand
TTTACAGAAATAATAGTTTAGTTGCAAAATCAGATTATACCTTACAATTAGATTTAACTGGCAATGTAAATCTAATCTTCCGTGATGTTCCAGCAGATAAAGATATAATCCTTACAAAAACTTACAGTTCCGCAGTAAAAAATGAAAATGGCTATTATGAAATTCCTTTAAATTTAGAAAAAAATCCTTTAAACAATAATGTTTCTACTTTTACACTTGGAGAAATAAATGACCATGTTTCGTCAATAGTAGAAAATGTAGATCAATTTAATGGAATATATCCAGGAGTTAGTAATTTACGTGATATTGGTCCTGTGTCTAGTTTTGGTACAAGATTTGTAAAACATAGTAGTCCTTTATTCATGTCTTTTTATCATTTTTTGGATAATGATGCAAACGTAATTAAATCTATTAAATTTGCAAGACAAGAATATGCTAAATTTAAAAGAACGTTTTTTGAAACTGCTGCAAATTTAGGATATAATGGCCCAGTTAAAAATTTTGTTGATTTGATATTAAAAGACATTAATAAAGATAAAATGATGTCGCAAGCATTTTATTTTTCTGATATGGTGCCTACTGGAGGAACAGTTAGTACCCAATTAGAAATAGAAGATACCGATCAACAATTTGTACAATTAAATAGTGTATTTACCCTAGATACTAGTAGTTCAAAGGCTGTACAAGTATATCAAAATGGTACTCAATTAATTAATGAAATAGATTATGTTTTTAATGCAGAAGGATTTGTAATTATTACTGCCCCAAAACAAATAGGAGATATAATTGAAGTTTTTGAATATGAAACTACAAATGGTAGTTTTGTACCAGCAACACCTACTAAATTAGGACTGTATCCAAAATTTTTACCAAGATTTTATATAGATGACACTTATAAAGTAAAAATACCAGAAAATCCTTCAGGAGCGTATAAATTTTATGGTTGTCAGCAAGGAAGTCCGACTAGTTTACAGGATATTGGATGGTTTTTTCCGTTGTATACAACAGTACAAGAAGCTAAAAATCATGATTTAGGAGAAGGTGGCGTCGGTGAGTTTTCTATAATAAAATTTGAAGGTTTGAATCGAATATTTTATATGCCTTTATCAACGCAGAATTTTGCAGTCCAAGACAATCCTTTATATACTGAATGGACCGAAGGACAACCTATTATACAAGGACATGACGGCAGTAAAACTTTAGCTTTTAAAGATTATAGAGATGATTTGTATTTAGAATTAGAAAAACGTATATTTAACAATTTGAAAGTTGTTTATGATCCTAGTATGTTTGATATTCATGATTTTATACCCGGTCTATTTAGGAGTAATAGAGTATCTAGGACAGATTTGAATAATTCTCAATTATCAGATTTCCTTGAATGGACTAGATTAGCAAATGTAGAATATACTAATCAATCTTATTATGACGGTCAAGATACATTTTCTTTTAATTATAGTCAATCAACTACAAATACAGAAAAATTGCCAGGTTGGTGGAGAGAAATTTATAGATATGCGTATGACACCGATAGACCTCATACACATCCATGGGAAATGTTAGGGTTTTCTTTAAAACCAAATTGGTGGGAACAACAATACGGATCTGCTCCCTATACTAGTAATAATCTTTTATTGTGGAAAGATATCGAACAAGGTATAGTTAGGCAACCTAATTTTAAAATTATTAAAAAATATATTAGACCAAATTTATTGAATCATTTACCAGTTGATGAGCACGGTAAATTATTAAGTCCAAATGATAGCAATATTTTAGGAACTTTACCATCTGCTGGATCGATTAGAAATAGTTTTGAGTTTGGAGATGGCGCTCCAGTTGAAAATGCTTGGAAATCATCAAGTGAATACCCATTTAGTTTATTATCTAGTTTTATTTTAACACAACCGGCAAGAGTTTTTGCTACAGCTTTTGATAGAATAAATCAAATTAGAAATTCGGTTGGGCAAATAATTTATAAAAATACAGAAGATCATTTTTCTAAAATAGATATTTTGTATCCAACTAATAACAACGATATTATACAGTCTTTTACAAGTGGCTTAATTAATTATATAGCTGATAATTTAAAAAGTTCTTCTGAAAAAATTTATGCAGATTATAAAGATAATATTGTAGATTTAGATGTCAAATTAATTTTTAAAATTGCAGGGTTTACTGATAAATCTAAATTTAAATTATTATTAGATAGTAGAACTCCACTTAATCAAGGAAATGTTTTTGTTCCAGATGAAAATTATAAAATATTTTTGAGTAAAAGTCATACAATTAAAGAAATTGTTTATAGTGCTGTTATAATTGAAAAACAGCCCGAAGGTTTTTATATATTAGGTTATGACGAAAATTATCCAGTATTTGAATATAAGTCTGTACAGAAATTAACTAATGATAAAGAAATTACAGTAGGCGGAGTAACTGAAAGTTTTGCCGATTGGAATACAGAAAGGACATATGTCAAGGGATCTATAGTTAGATACGAAAACAAATATTACCGAGTTGTAGAAACACACTTGTCTACAGAAAATTTTGAAAATGATTTTTTTGTAAGTATTGCACAAATACCTGTTGTAGGCGGAATTAGCGCAAAAATAAGATCTAATTATAATAAAACCGTTTCTAAATTACCATATGGTACATTATTAACAAGTCAACAAGATGTAGTAGATTTCTTATTAGGTTACGGAAAACATTTACAAGATTTAGGTTTTACTTTTGCTAATTTTGATTATCAAAATTACGAATTATTAGATTGGTTATCAGTTGTAAGGAAATTTATGTTTTTCCTTACTCAAAACTGGGAAGCTGGTACATTTATAACAATTAGTCCAGCTGCAAAGCAGTTAAATTATAAATCAACTGATGGAATTGTTGGCAATATTTTAGAATCATTTTATGGCTATAGTATTAAAAAATCAGATGGACGGAACTTAAAATTTGAAAACGTTAAAATTAGTAAAGATAGTGATAATAATTTTTCATTAAAATCTGTTAACGTAAGTGATGGAATTTATGCAGTTAGATTGCCAATTGTAACTTATGAGCATGCCGTAATTTTGGATAATAAAACAGTTTTTAATGATATAATTTATGATAGAGAACCAGGGTATAGGCAAGAAAGAATTAGAGTATTAGGTTATCGGACTAGTGATTGGAATGGATCTTTGAACATACCGGGTTTTGTATATGATGATGTAAAGATTAATGAGTGGAATCAATATACAGATTATAATGCAGGTGATATTGTAAAATTTAAAGAATTTTATTATTCGGCTAAGCAAAAAATTATTGGTAATGAATTATTTGAGTCAACTAAATGGAATAGATTGAACGAAACACCGGGCTCTTCGTTATTACCAAATTGGGATTATAAAGTTAATCAATTTGCAGATTTTTATGATCTTGATAGTGATAATTTTGATGTTGAACAACAAAGGCTAGCACAGCATTTAATAGGATACCAAAAAAGGAATTATTTAGCAAACATTATTAATGATGACGTAAGTCAATATAAATTTTATCAAGGCATGATATTAGAAAAAGGAACAAGAAACAGTTTATCTAAATTATTTGATGCGTTGTCTAGTGCTGATAAAGATAGTCTTGAGTTTTATGAAGAATGGGCAGTTAAAGATGGACAATATGGAGGATCAAACACATTTGACGAAGTAGAATTTATTATTAACGAAAATAAAGTTAGACAAAATCCACAAAGTATTTTGTTAACTAATCAAGTTTCAAAAGATGATATTGATTTAATTTATAGGATCCAACCGTTTGAAGTTTATTTAAAACCAAAAAATTATAATCACAAACCATTTCCTACAAAATATATTGATCAAGGAGTTATTCGAAATGCTGGATTTGTAAATCCAGCAGATGTAAATTTTACTGTAGGCACTTATGACGATATACTTAATCTTAATATAAAAGAAATTTCTAATAAAGATTATGTTTGGGTTGGTAATGTAGATAAAGATTGGTCTGTTTATCAATACAATGTAGCAGATTATATTATTGAAGGAATAGCACCTGGACAAGCAAATAATACAGTTGATATAAAGTTCCAAACTAATATAAAAAACGATTTTAAAGTAGGTGATGTATGCGGTGTATATGAAATAACAGTTGTTGACTACACTCCACAAGATTCTTCACATTTAGCAGCTGAACAAAAAACTTCTGATTTTTTTGGTTTTTTTAAAATTGTTGATATTTTGCTTAATACAATTACAGTTGAAGCACCTGGTTTAACAGGATTAGTTACACAAGAATTTGAAAATTGCACTGGAGTTTTTACAAAATTTAGATCGGTTAGAGTTGATAATTTATATAATGCTAATAAAGTAGCGGAAACTAGTATTGAAATAAATGATAAAATTTGGATCGACAATGATTCAACAGATAGATGGTTAGTTATTGAAAATCAGGCAACATATTCACAAGAATTAATTATTAGCAATAATCAAGATTCGATACAATATTTTTACTTTTTTGCCTATAACGACATCAATTATTCAATAAATTTTGTTGCTGAAATTTCTACAGTGTTAACAGTATACAAGGATATAGATGACGGAACGTTGGAAGATAGGTTTGCAGGATCAATAACAGGAAACAGTGGGTCTATACCTATAAATGACTTTACGGGCAATATATACATAAGATTTTCAACAACTAATAGATTTGTAAATTTTTGGGTGTCAAGCGATCAAGATCCAAGAATCCTAACTGATACGTTAACATTGATAAAAGGAGGTGTTTCTGAAAGAGAAGCAAAGTTAGTTACTTTTAATAAAAAATTACAAGTTAACACAATTGGTCAATTTGCAAAAAGTATCACTGTTGATGATAGAAATGTTTATATGGCAGTAGGTGCTCCAAATGATGGCGATGGTAAGGTTTTTATTTATTTTAGGGCTGCTGAAACTTTAAATTGGCAATTACAAGAAATATTATTGCCTGATCCTGAGATTGCTATACCTGGACAAAAATTTGGATATAGTGTTAGTTTTTCTGGGGATGCAGAATATTTAATTATTGGTTCACCTGATGCTAGTTATGTCAAAACAAAATTTAAAGGAGATTACGATCCACCTGTTGATTATAATACAGGCGACATTGTTCGTTATCAAAATAGTTTTTGGGAAGCAAATGTTTCTTCATTAGGACAAGAAAATAATATATTGTTTCCTAGTTTTGTCAATTATAGTCAACTTATATTTGATTTAAATTTAGACGAAGAAGATAGCGAACAAATACCATTTTTGTTAGCTGGTAATTATCCTTTTACAAATGTTACCGCTAGTCATTTTATAATCAGGGTAAGTCAGGAATTATATGAAGGTATAGATGTCGGTGTTCCGGTAAAATTAAAATGGAATACTTTAACTAATGCAAATCAAACACAGATACAATTAACTTCAAGAGAACCGTTTAATGGTAATATTTCATACTTTGACAGTGGAAATATTTCTCAAGAACATAATGTTTTGTATAAAATTGATTTTATATTATATGTAGACCAAACAACTAATGTACCAGCAGTTAATTCAAGGATAACAACATCTAATGCGAGCGCTAATGTAGTATATGTTTATACAGTTGGCGGATCTACAACAATCTATATAGATCAAGTAAATGGTGAATTTTTACAAGTTGATAGTTTGTTTATTGATGGTCTTGATTTTGTAGGCGAATATGAAATAGTGCCACAAATAGAAACAAACACAGAAGGTGTTCTAGGAGGTTATTTAGTTTTACAAGCAGATTTGTATCCAATTACAAATGTAAACAGTGACTCTGGTAGAGGATTAGTTTTAGCTGATGTTAGGTTAACACCATCTGCTACAAATAGATATTACTATAACATTCTAGATTACAATACTAATGCAGTTGATAGTGAAAATACAGATCATAGTTTAATTAGAGTTTTAAGTTATCAAGGTACACCTGGGTTTGGCGGATCAACCGATCCTGTAATTTCAAGATTGTATGTAGTTAGAGCGCCTAAGCCTTTGACAGATAGCGTAAATATTGGCGATCCTGTTACAATGTATTTTAATAATTTAAAGAAAACAGTAAGCATTTTAGAAGTAGACAGACCTGTAACATTAGTAACTGGAGAAATATTATCTCAAGCAAACACTGGGGCTAGATGCACGGTTTATCAAGGAGTCACAAATTCTAATGAAATACAAATACAACAAGTATTTGGAACATTTAATAATATAGACTTTTTAACAGGAAGTCAAAGTGGAAATATATCAGCTAGACCTAATGCAGCTCCTTTAGTTGGCCAGATCGTATCGCCAAATGAGATAGGGCTTGAATATTTTATTACAAATCGTACTGATGATGTTTTTGATGTTTGGGATGGCTACATTGATTACAAGATTATAAGTTTCCTTAACGGTAACCCGTTTGAGCCATTAGCTAGATATAGATATGCGCCAGTTTTAGGATACATTTATGACTTTGGCGAAGGTCAAATAGTTGAAGATGTAACTACAGGTGCTCGTGCCGAAGTCATGTTTTATCAACGTAATTCAACTGATGTTACTATTTTTGTAAAAATTTTACAAGGACAATTTAGTAAAGGTGATTTGTTTGGTGACAATGCTGAAATTAGGATGTTACCTTTTGCACAAGGACCGCAGTTCGATGAATATGGTCGAGAAAATATTTATACTGTTCCAAGGAGTTTAGGACAGATACAAAAAACTAGCTTAGGGTACGGGCCTGCAAACATAGGAAAACTTTTAGTTTTTGATAGCTTAACTAATATAGCAGTGCCACAAATTGATGCATTAAAAGATGTTGAATACTGGTTATACTCAGTTGATGAAGAATTACTTGGAATACCTAGAGTTACTACACCACCTAGTGCATCAAATCTTAATTGGAATGAAGTTCACGTAATACCAACTGAACCAACCGGAGAATCTAGCATTTATGCAAAAGAAGGAATTGTTACTGTTTATCGTAGATTTGGTTCAAACCTAGTATTAGTAAGATCTTTTGTATCTTCAGATCGTTCTGCACAACATAGATACGGAACTGAAGTAAAAATTACATATCAAAATAATTTGTATAGGGGATTTGTAACAGCATCAGAGTCTTATGTGTATTATGATGGACCTACAAGCAATCTACAAACCGAATATAGTGTTTTAACTGGAGTGCAAATTTATAGGACTTATAATATAAGTCCTATACCTGATCCTGATGTTTTAATTGATGTTAGATTTAAGTTTGTATTAAATGGACAAGTTTTAGTCGATGTAACAGGTATTAATGAAATAGATGATATTTATGGAACAAGTATAAGTGTTGATGGAGATACTAGTTCTTTAGAACAGTTTTTACAAGGTACTGGAATCAAAACTAAACTAGAAGATAAAGAAAAAGAGTATTTTGCAGGTGATTTAAAAGGTAGCTTCCAATATTCAGTTATAGGAAATAATAGATTCACCGATAGCTGGTTTACTGTAATTGAAGATTCTTATGGTAAAATTTATTTCTTAAAAGCTGGTACAGAAAATAATAATTTTTATAATTGGGAATACGCTAAAAATAAAAGTTTCAGGGGTAATTTTTCACCGGCAATTTCATATCAAACTGGAGATATCGTTTATTTGTTAGACAACTCGCTAGGAACACTTTATACTGCAGTAACTAATATTTCTCCAGGACAGTTCAATACAGAACAATGGACTAATGTAGATGATCTTATAGATTATGTAGGGTATATCCCAAACGATACTACATTTAAAGTGTTAGATGATAGTGCTCAAGATAGTTCTTTACCTAATATTGATAATGTATTTGAATTTGGTTTAGATTATGCTGTATCAGATGATGGTCAAGTTTTGATAGCGTCGGTAGAGTATTATAATGATTCAAATGTAGTAGCAGTATATCGTTTAGATAATGGATTTTATGCATGGAGTCAAAATATTGTTTCTCCGAGGATAGATATAAGATTTGGAAAAAGTATTGCTATAAATGATAATGGTACTATGATTGCCATTGGAGCACCTGATGATGATGTAGTTGATATCAATACAGGCATAGTTTTTATATACAAACAAATTCAAGGTAAGTTTGAATTAGTACAAGAATTAAATAGTCCACAGAGAGAAAAAAGTGAATTATTTGGATCAAAAGTATTAATAGATGCAGAGACACTTATTGTGGCTGCGTTCAATGCTGAAAATTATGAATCTTTGATATTTGACAGTGGAACAACAACTTTTGATAATGACTTAACAAGATTTAAGTCATTTATACAAGAAGGTATTGATTCACAAGGACAATTGTATGAGTATGATGTACAGGATACAGGAAATGTTTATGTATACGAATCTATAAATGATATATTTGTTTATGCTGATAACATAGGTTTTGACACTGAATATAGTGCAATATATGAGTTTGGAAAAAATATCTATTTAAAAAATAGGCATATATATGTAGGATTACCTTTAGTAAAAACTCATATTGATTATTTTGGTACTGTTGTAGATTATATGAAACCTAAGTCTATTTGGAATAAAATAAGACAACCAAAAAATGTAGTAAACATTGATCGTATTAAGCGTATTATGCTTTATAATGTAAAAAGAGCTGATAAAGCGTTAATAACATATTTAGATTATATTGATCCTTTACAAGGAAAAATTGCAGGAGTTGCCGAAGAAAATATTAGTTTTAAATTATACTATGATCCAGCTGTTTATTCAGAATCTGTAGATAATTCTTTAATAAAAAATGATCTAGAAAGATGGGCAGAAGATCATGTAGGAGAGTTATGGTGGGATCTTAATAATGCAAAGTTTTATTATCCTAGTCAAGAGGATGTTATTTTTACAGCAAATAATTTTAATAAGTTATTTTTATCAAACACAATCGATATATATGAATGGGTAAAAAGTGATATTTTGCCATCTGAATATGACATAATTTCTGAAACTGATATAGGATTCTCTAGAGGAATAACTGGAAAAACAAAGTATGGAAATGATGCATATTCAGTTGTAGAAGAATTTGATTCTGTTGCACAGTCGTTTAAAAAATATTATTATTTTTGGGTGAAAGATACAAAAGTCCTTCCTGATATAGATGGTAGATCGTTATCTGGATTTGATGTAGCAAATTTAATTGCCGATCCTAAATCACAAGGTTATAAGTTTATAAGTTTGTTCAGCGATGATAGTTTTGCGTTATATAATTGTGATAATTTATTTGATTCTGATAATGTAGCATTGAGCATACAATATTATACGAAAGATAATATCAATAACAATATTCATAATCAATATCAAATAATTACAGAAGGATTAAATTTTAGTTTACCTAATAGAGACATAGAAATGAAATGGGTAGATAGTCTAGTTGGGTATGATCAATATGGAAGACAAGTTCCGGATCCTAAATTAGGAGAAAAAGAAAAATATGGCATATTAAATAGTCCAAGGCAAGGTTGGTTTAAAAATCGCATCGAAGCTTTAAAACAGTTTGTTGTAAGGATAAATTTAATTTTAGAAAACAATTTAATAGTGGGTAATAAAAATTTATCTAATTTACAAAGCCAAGAAAATTTTCCAGAAGAAACATTAAATCTTTATGATACTACAGTTGACAATAGATTTGAGCTAGATTTTCTAGGAGTTGCAAAAGCAAGTCAAGCAGAAATTAGCCTAACCGTAAAAGATGGAGTAGTGACAGATGTGTTAGTTCTCAATCCTGGGCGAGGTTATTTAGTGTCTCCTTCATATATTGTAGCTGGTAAAGGATCCGGATTAGAATTAAATTTTGAAATTAACGCAATAGGGGCAATAATAGCAGTTGATATTGTTAATGGAGGACAAAATTATACTGATGCAACTGTAGTAACAATAAGAAAATTTAGTGTATTAGTATTATCTGATGAAACAATCGACGGTAAGTGGGCATTGTATGAAAGAGATAGTATAAACAAAATTTGGAACAGAACTAGAAGTCAAGCATATAACGTAAATCTTTATTGGGAATACATTAATTGGTATGCAGAAGGATATGGAGAATTTACAGATATAAACCACATTGTTAATTATTCTTATCAATTAAATGAAATAAATGCAGTAATAGGAGATGTTGTTAAAGTATTAACAATAGGAACTGGCGGATGGTTATTGCTTAAAAAAGTTGACGATGTAGAAAATGTGGATTATACTGTTAATTACGATACCATTGGTAGAGAAAATGGTACCATCAAATTGAAAAATACACTTTATGATACTGTACAAAGCAGTGCAAGTTTTGATAGTATCAGTTTTGATACTATTTTTTATGATAGTTTACCTACTACAGAAACCAGGATAATTTTTAATGCAATAAAAAATGATCTGTTCATAGATGAATTAAGCATTGAATATAGTAATTTGTTTTTTGCTGGAATTAAGTATGTGTTAACAGAACAGCAATATGTAGATTGGGTATTTAAAACAAGTTTTATTAAAGCTAAACACAATGTTGGAGAATTGCGTAAAGACATTACATTTAATAATGATAATTTAAGCAGTTATGAAGAATACATAAAAGAAGTAAAACCATATAAAGCAAAACTTAGAGAGTATGTCAGTGCCTATGAAAATTTAACATTATCTCAATTAGGCGTAAGTGATTTTGATTTAGAAGCAAGATTTGATCCTTATCTAGGAAAGATTGTACCAGTAAATGTAAAAATTACAGATAATGGTATTGTATCAACAAGTCCTTTTAGTATTAGTACTAATAAAAATTGGCTTGATAATTTAGGTTTTGAAATAGTTGACGTTATAATAGCTAATAAAGGGCAAAGTTACCAAAGTCCTCCTGTAATTGATTTTGTAGGAGGTGGCGGATCAGGAGCAATTGCAACTACAACTTTAGGCGCAAACGGAAGTGTTATAGCAGTAAATTTAATTTCATCTGGATCAGGATATATATCTAGTCCTAGTGCAGTAGTAAGAGGTAGTTTAGGCGATGCAGGTATTGATGCAGAATTTTCCGCTGTATTAGGAAATGGGTTGTCTAGGAGCATTTTAACAAAAATTAAATTTGACAGAATTACAAAAGATTACAGTATTAGTATACTTGAAGAAGTAGAAAATTTTGTAGGTTCTGGGTCTAAATATATTTTTAATTTAGAATGGCCGATGAATCTTGCTATTTCAACTGTAAATGTATCCATTGATAATCGAGAATTATTAAGAAGTGAATATAGTTTTAGGAATGTCGTTGATAATTCAAAAAGTTACACTAGATTTTTTGGACAAATTGAACTAACAACACCTGCTCCTAATGCGAGTGCAGTGGTAATTTCTTATCAAAAAGATATTGCAATATTAAATGCTCCTGATAGGATAAATTTAGCATACAGTGCAGCAGAAGGAAATTTTGGTAAAGAACTTGCACAATTAATGGATGGTATAGATTACGGAGGTGTTGAGTTACGAAGTTTTGATTTTGGAGGAGCCAGTGGATGGGATACTGCTCCGTGGTATACAGGTTATTATGATACATATGATGTAACATTTGATGATGAGGAAATTAGAACTAAAATTCAAACTTTAACATTTAATCATTTAATTTCTGTTCCAGTAGGAACTAGGATAATACAAGATATAACAAATATCACAGCTATTGTTATAGAATCAACTGGAAATGAAATTGTCAAAGTTGAAGTACCATTTTTCCAAGATTTAGTAAATGAACACGAATTGAGATTAGATGATAGCACGTTGCTGACTGAACCAGCAAATGATAGTTCTATACCTGTAGTTGTTACAACAACTGACCTAAAATTTTCTAAGCCATTAGAAAATAATATATTGTACAATGTTTATAAAAATGGAGTAAGGATAGACGATCCTAATTTTGATAGTGGAGTAGGCATAACTAATCCAAATGCAACTATGCAATCTGTGCTAGGAGACGGATCTATAATTTCTATACCATTAAGCACTTTAAACATAGCAATAACATCAATTGATAAGATAGTGTTTAGGAAAACTACAAGCGATGGTAGTTTCTTACCTACAAATATACAATATGATTCTTTAGTAATAGGTGGAAATTTAGATTATACTAATGCTAAAGGAGTTACTGCAGAAGAAATAGTTGTTGATGGAGATAGTTTTTATACGCCAGTTAATAGTAAAGGTCCAGAGGAATTTATACCAGGTTTAATTTTAGATACTTTAGATGTAACAGTTTTTGAAAGACCGACAGAAGGAGCTAGTCAAATTACTAGTGTAAATTATTACGCAGATGGAATACAAAAAGAGTTTAATATTGGAACAACACCAGTTGAAGAACTTTCTTTGTTTGTTAAAGTAGACAATAATATACAAAAAATAAATGATGATTATGTTATAACAGGTAACACTATAGAATTTGTAAAAACTCCATCTGTTAGTAGTAAAATAAATTTAGTAACACTAGGATACAGCGGAGTAAATATTTTAGATATTGATGAATTTTTAGGAGACGGTGTTACTAATAAATTCCTCTCTAATATTAGATATGAAGATCAAAATATATCTGCTTTAGTTACTATAGATGGAAAAAGAATTAATCATGTATTGGAAAAGTCTGATAATACATTTGCTCAACCTAATAACATTGTTATAGTGCTTCCTCAACCTCCTATTGAAGGTAAAATTATTAAATTTGCATTATTCGATGGCCCTACTGCAAACTATAGTGCAATCACTATTGATAGGTTTGAAAGTGATGGTTCTACAACTTCATATAATTTAAGTCAAACTCCTTTTAACCAAACTCCGACCGAATGGTATACAATAGTAAAAATAAATGATACAATATTAAATGCAGGATATAATGAAGTTTTTGATGTTACTAATACAAGAGAATATCGTTTAAGATTGTATCAAGTTCCATTAGCTTCATTAACTACAGGCCAAGTAAGAGTTTATCTTAATGATAATGAATTAGTTTTTTTAGATCAATGGACATTTAGCTCTGCAGATTCATTTGATCCTTTGTTACCGGTCGATCAACAATCGGGTAGCACAATTTTATTGTCGGAGAACGTAGGATCTGAAGGAGATAAATTACGTGTATTTGTTAACGGATGGAATGATAGTACATTATCAGGTGGAGATTACCGTTTTGGATATTTTGATCAAGAAGGATTATTTGTATCAACACCTGGAGAATTATTTATTGATAAAAATTATGAAGTAGGAGATGTTATAACTGTTTATCAATTTAGTAACCACGACAGTCAAGGATTAGATAGAATTAGTTTTGATATTGCAGAACGTACGGAATTATCGCCGGGTGTGCTTGCAGGAACACAAACATATCCTTTAGATGGTAGTACTGATGAAATTAACCTTGATACAGAATTACAAGTTGGTAAACAGTATTCGGTATTTTTGAATAATGTTAGGATAGATGATCCAAATTTTGGAACAGGTAATCCTGTTAGGAATGTAAATGCAACAGTTCAAACAATTACTGGAGATGCAAGGACAATTTTAAATATCGGCGATTTAGGAATACAAACAAATGCTGGTGATATTATAAAATTAACAGAACTTAATGCACTTATTATTCCAGATGAAAGTACTCCTAATTGGTATGAGTTAAGAAGATTGAGAAATGGGTTTGTACCATTAAACTATCCTGCAGTTGATGATCAATATACTTGGGTAATTGTTAATGGAAAGATTCTAGATCCTAGTGTTGATTATTACGTAACTACAAATAAAATGACTGTAAAAATATTAAAAGGTTTACAGGATAATGACACAGTTGAAATAATACACTTTACTAATAAATTATTAAAAAATAAATTTGGTTGGAGACAAAGTAAAGATATTTTAAATCGTAATCAGTATAAAGTTTTGGATGGCACAAAAGACATACGATTAGCAGCAGATCTTAATTGGTATGATAAAATTATACAGTTAGAAAACGCCGATTCGCTTCCATCACCTGATACTGATACAAAAAATCCAGGAGTGATTTACATTGATAAAGAGCGTATAGAATATTTCATTAAAGATGGAAATTTATTAAAACAATTAAGGAGAGGAACGCTCGGAACTGGAGTCAAAAGCAAATATGATGCCGGAACAGAAATTTATGATCAATCTGCTGATAAAACCCTTCCTTACAAAGATGAAACTATATCTACAGTATTTACTGCAGACGGAACAAGTTCTGTTTATGAACTAGATTTTGTACCAGCCAGTATAAATGATTTTGAAGTATTTGTTGCGGGCAGACGTTTACGGAAAAATGAAATACAAAGTTATCAGTTAAATACCGATTTGAGAGATAAGTATGCTAGTAGTGAAGAAAAAATTTCAAAAGATTCACCTGAAGGAGATATCACAATACCCGCAGAATTTTTAATTCAAAATTCAAATCAATTGGTATTGCTAGACACACCTTTAGAAAATCAAAAAGTTATTGTTGTGAGACAAATCGGAAAAATTTGGAACGAAAATGGTAAAACTCTAAGTGAAAGTGAAACAGATATAGCTAAGTTTTTACAGTTTTATCAGGTAGATTTGCCAAGATAAATAATTTATAGGATTAATTATGGTTGATAAATTAAATGAAAAAAATGGTATTTTAATAGAAGGTCATATAAAAATTTATGATCCTGAAACTAAAAAAATCTATGTTGATAAACGGAATGCTATACATTATGAAAATATGAGTATTTCTTTAGCACAGAGTTTGAGTAATGCAGGTCAAGGATGGATATATGAAATGAGTTTTGGCAATGGTGGCACAAATGTTGACCCAACAGGTATTATTTCTTATTTAACACCAAATAATACAGGTACTAATGCTAGTCTTTACAATCAAACATATACAAAAGTTGTAGATGATAGTAGCATTAACAATGTTGATCCAGTTAGGAACAAGTTAGAAACTAGGCATGTAAGTGGAACAAATTATACTGATGTTTTAGTTACTTGTTTATTAGATTATGGAGAGCCTACAGATCAAGAAGCATTTGACAATGCAACTGGTGAAGAAAATTTATATGTTTTTGATGAACTAGGTCTTAAGAGTTGGAATCCAAACGGTGAAGGTAATTTAATTACCCATGTGATATTTCATCCTGTTCAAAAAAGTCTTAATAGATTAATACAGATAGATTATACGATAAGAGTGCAAAGCTTGTCAGGGTTGGTGGAAGGATAACACATGGCATATACAATTCCTTATACTGATGAAGCTAACAAGGGTGTAATCACAATAGAAGATAACACTATTAATCAAGAAACAAGCATAAAATTACCGGGCAGAAATACTACGGCTTATGGAACAGTAATTGCAGAAAATTTCCTTCATTTATTAGAAAATTTTGCTAGTGCTACAGAACCTTCTTTACCGGTTGAAGGACAGCTATGGTACGATTCAACTCCTGGAATAGAGCAACTTAAAGTTTTTGATGGAACTAATTGGGTGTCTGCAGGCGGATTAAAAAAAACAAATAGTGCGCCTCTAGCATCTCAAAGCTTAATTGGAGATTTATGGGTTGATACTGATAATCAACAACTATACTTATATAGCGGTAGCGGATGGGTGTTAGTAGGCCCCGAGTTTAGCGAAGGATTAATAACAGGTATTTCCCCAGAAGTATTAGTAGGAACAGACGATCAAAATTACAACGTTTTAAAAATTGAAGTTGGAGCAGAACCTGTTGGAATTATTTCTACATATAACTTTACACCAAAAGTTAAAATACCTGGGTTTACATCTATTTTTCCTGGAATGAATTTAAGTTCAAATAACATAACTGGAACAGGTTTTGTCAAATATTATGGTACTAGTGAAAAAGCAGAAAATTTGATTGTAGCAGGTAATACAATTCCTGCAGGAAATTTTTTACGGGGAGATGTTACGAGCACTACAAGTTTTCCAATTAATATTCAAAATAATGCAGGAATAAATTATGGTATAAATGCTGAAATGAATATAGGTGTTTCGGGTAGTGCAGGTGTTATTCAACATAACATTGCAGGATCATCAATTGATATAAAAGTAAAAAATGATGGTATTCTACGAACTGCAATGCGAATAGACAGTGATTTAAAAGTTGGAATTAATAACGTTGCACCAGCTGAGGAGCTCGATGTTACTGGTAATATATTAGCAAGTGGTATTATTAGAACAGCAAATACAACTGATAGCACAAATCTAAGTACTGGATCAATACGGACACTTGGAGGATTAGCAGTTGCAAAAAATGCCTATATTGGCGGTAATGTAAATGTTTCTGGTGTAACAACTACAAAGAATCTGCAACCAGATGAAAGTAACACTAGGAATATTGGTTCAGGAACACAAAAATTTGCTAATATATATGCAACTACTTTTATTGGAAATTTAACAGGAAATGTTAGCGGTACAGTGAGCGGTAGGGCAGGTTCGGCTGATAAATTAACATCGCCTACTACATTTAGGTTAACCGGTGATATAACTGCTAGTGATATTTTGTTTGATGGACAAATTGGTGGAAGTTTGAAGGTATTTGCTACTACATTAAGTAATACTATTATTGCAGGAAAAACTAATTTATTATTGTCACAAGCAGATGATGAATTTTTGGTTAACAGGGTTAGTGGCGATACTGGATTGAAAAAAATATCAAGACAAAATTTATTAAGTGCAGTACCAACTACTCCTATAGGTGTTATAACTCCGTATGCAGGATTAAATGCTCCAGTAAATTGGCTCTTATGTGATGGTTCAGAAATTTTAATATCAGCATATACAAGATTGTATGACGTTATAGGATTTACTTACAAAGCTAATCCGACTAGTGGTTATTTTGCTTTACCTGATTTGAGGGGAAGATTTCCATTAGGTAAAGATAATATGGGCGGCAATAGTGCAAATGTTATAACTGACATTGCCGCAGATGTAGTAGGTGCTAAAAGTGGTGCCGAAAGTGTAGGAATTCAAGTTGATAATTTACCTGAACATAAACATGATTTACGTGGAGAAAGCGGCGATCAATATTATGTTTTGAGAGATATATCAGGTACTCCTAACGATAATAATGCAATTGTATATGATGCACCCACTGCAACAGGTGCAGGACAAGCATTGCCCGACAGTGGCGGCATTATATCAGATGATCCTTTAGGACAAAATTTAAATGTCATGAATCCTTATATGACACTAAATTTTATAATTTATGCAGGGCAAGGATAATATATGAGTTATAGATTAAATAGAACAGATGGCGAATTACTGATAGATCTTACAGATGGTATTATTGATACTGCAACAACTGATTTAACTTTAATAGGAAAAAATTACAAAGGTTTTGGAGAATGGATAAATGAAAATTTTATAAAATTGTTAGAAAATTTTGCATCTACTGCATCACCTACAAATCCTTTAACTGGGCAATTATGGTTTGATAAACAAGATCAAAAATTAAAAGTATTTGACGGAACTAGTTTTCGACCAGCATCTGGTACTATAGTTAATAGTTCACAACCCTCAAACTTAACAGCTGGTGACATATGGATAGATAATGAAAATAATAAATTATATTTATTTGATGGTTCGGATTTAACATTAGTTGGACCTGAATACGATGCAGGGCAAGGTAAAACTGGGTTTGAGACTGCATCACAATTAGATACAACAGATGTACAAAGAACAATACTTAAATTGTTTATAGGAGGAACGCTTTATGGTGTTTATAGTCCAGAAACTTTTACAATACCTTTAGAATATTCAATTCCTGGTTTAAGTGTCGATCCTCTTGATACAAATTTTCCTAAAAGGCAAAAATTGTACAAAGGATTTAATGTTGCTAATCAAGAAGAAGAAACTGGAAGTACTGGATTTTGGTATAATGGTGTTGCAACAAGTAGTAAAGCTTTAGTTGACGATGCTGGTATTGTTAGACAAGCCGAAAGTTTTTTGCCTAGTAATTCTAATGGGGTTACAACAGGCAGTTTAAGAATTAAAAATAGTGCAGGATTAAGTGTTGGTGTAGGTGATACAGAGTATGCCGTATTAAAGATAGCAGGGTCAACTACACTATTAGAGACACAGCAAAGCAATACTGATTTGGCATTACGTGTAAGGACTGGAAGTAGTTTTTTAAATGCTGTTTATATTGATGCGTCGGCTTCACGAATTGGAATGTTCACTACATCTCCTAACACAACATTAGATGTAAATGGTGATGTAAACGTAAGAGGAAACTTTTCTGTACAAGGTGAAACTTTATTCATTGATGCTACTACTTTGCGAATACAAGATAAAAACATAGAACTTGGTATTACAGATGATAGTACAGAAGCAGACGATGCAACAGTAGATGGCGGAGGACTTATATTAAGAAGTTTAAATGGATCAAAAGATTTTTTATATCAAGTGAATACAGAATCTTGGTCCAGTAATCAAAATATAAATTTAATTTCGTCATTAGCAATACCAAATCCATCTATAAAAGTAGACGGTGTCACAGTCTTGAACAAGACAAGTTTAGGTTCTACAGTTATTAGTGCTTTAGGATTATCAAGGATTGGAACACTTACAGAATTAGATATTGATTATTTAAATTTTGATGCAAATAAGATGTCAAGTTCTAATGCTGGAATACAATTAGAAGCAGTAGGTGGAAATATAAATGTAGTAAGTGCAAACACTAGGATAACTGGAGTAAGTGATCCGCAAGCAGCACAAGATGCAGCAACAAAAAATTATGTTGACACAGAAATAGCTAGTGTAGATATTTTAATTAGTATTGATATAAGTGGATTGTCAGATCCAGATGACGTATTTACAAATTTTGGACCAACTAATAGTATTGCAACTATTTTAGATGCACTAAAGGCACCTAATTCAGTTGTACAAGGCTCATTTGCTAAAATTTTCACTGTATCATATGATAATAGTGTTGCCTCGGGAATTATTGTAAGTGTTGCGTCAGATAATTCTGGAGTTTTACAAGTAGCTTATGAAAATGTGAGAGATGCAACAGGAACAGGCACTGAATCAGTGGTGCAAAGTATAGTAGCTAATTCGACTGCTAGTGGAGCAGTAACTTTGACTCCGACAAGATATGTGTACACTTATCAAAGTAGTGGTGTATCGTGGTCATTTGTATCGAGGGTTGCCGTTTAAATAACAGATAGGGGAAATTAATGGCTTATATTATAAACAAGTACAATACTGCTCAGCTCACAGTAGTTGAAGATGGTACTATTGATCAAACAACTGATCTAAAATTAGTTGGAAAAAATTATGCAGGATACGGAGAAATACAAAATGAAAATTTTGTATTCTTATTAGAAAATTTTGCAGGAGGCAATCAACCTCCTAAAGCATTAATGGGACAAATATGGTTTGATAGTTCTACCAGTAAATTAAAATTTTATGATGGTAATAGATGGAGAACCACAGGTGGAGCAGAAGTAGATAGTAATACTCCCGCTGGACTAAGCGAAGGAGATTTTTGGTGGGATACACAAAACGAACAATTATATGCTTACAACGGAACTAGTTTTGTTTTAATTGGTCCACAAGGAGTTGGAGATAGTGTTACAAGATTCCAAAGTAGGACTATCAGAGATAGTTTTGGAACTAATAGACCTGTAATTGTGTCTGTAGTAGCAGATGAAGTAATACATATCATAAGTGGAATTGAATTTGTTATAAATGCCGAAGAAGCTCCTGATTATCCAGGTTTTGATGTTGTTAGACAAGGATTAACCTTAAAAAATACAACCAATAGTTCGCAAGGAGCTACTAGCACAGCACATAGATGGTGGGGAACTGCAACTAATGCTGATAGACTTGGAGGTATACCAGCAGAAAATTATGTGCAAACTGGATTAGCATCCTTTACAAATTTAGTAGAATTTAGTGATCTTGGTATATCTATTGGTGATTCTAATGATTTAAAAATTAGGATTATTAATGATGATAAAGGTATGATTGCTAATGAGCAAGGTAGAGAAATATATATTCAGGTTAATGATATTAATCTCCAACAACAAATGCCAATTAGATTTCAAGCTAATAGTGTTTTGCCTGGATACAGTAATCTTATAAATTTGACTGGTGTTAACACTGTTGAAATAGGCAGTGATAGTGAAAGATTTACAACTATGTTTGCAACTACTTTTAATGGTAGAGCAACTCTCGCAGCAACATTGGAATTAGATGGAACTGGTAGATCTGCAACAGTAAACAATACAGCAAATACAATCGTTGGTAGAGACGCAAATAGAGATATACGTGCAAATTTATTTAGAGGAACTGCTACTCAAGCTCAATATGCCGACTTAGCAGAAGTTTACGAATCTGATAAAGATTATGAACCAGGAACAGTTGTTGTATTTGGCGGTGAAAAAGAAATAACAGAATCAAATACTTTTTGCGATTATAGGATAGCAGGAGTAGTGTCAACTAATCCAGCACACTTAATGAATAGTGAATCTCCAGGATTACCTATTGCATTACGTGGCAAAATTCCTTGTAAAGTAGTTGGACCTGTTAAAAAAGGCGATTTGTTGGTTTCTGCAATTGAACCTGGGTGTGCCATTGCTATTTCACCTGCTGCTATTGAAAATAATGTGTTTGTAGTAGGAAAATCTTTAGAAGATAATTTAAAT